>Ga0098059_1000730_pt1 | contig 17987 bp, 17 predicted proteins | sample 20_taG_FD_92580 | JGI IMG/M metagenome (GOLD analysis project Ga0098059, IMG submission 92580) | Marine viral communities from the Subarctic Pacific Ocean - 20_ETSP_OMZ_AT15318 metaG | ecosystem: Environmental > Aquatic > Marine > Oceanic | place: Subarctic Pacific Ocean | collected 2015-01-19
CAACATACTCGTCCTGTACTTCAAAATATCCTGGCTCACTTAGCCATTGTTCCCACGGTGCTTCTTTTAAACTCTTTTGGAACATTGGATCGTATATAGCATTATGCCTGTTCCTAAATACCTTGCCTAACAATTCATCAAATTCTAATGTCATTTTCTTTAATCCATTCTTGTATAAATTCATTTATTTCGGGACAAGTTTCTGCGAAGTTTTGTCCTCTGCTCTCGTCTAACTTTCTTGTATGATCAATAAAGTTAATTAGTGTGTGGCTAGTATCTTCTGAGTCCATAAAGTCTAACATTTTATTTAAGTGGTATTCTGTTTCCTCAAATAACACTTGAGGATCTCTATCCCAAGATCTAACAACTTTGTTTGCTATAGGTGACTTAGCATTTTCTAGTATGTAGTCCTCTGGCAAACTCATACACCAATCTTTAAACCAACCATTAAGCCAAGTTGTATATCTTTCTCTAACATACGCCTTGGCTTTTGGCGGTAAACTAGTAACACAATAATGTTTTGGATTATGTACTGGGTGCTGTGTAAACCAAGGCGTCTTTGCTAAACGATTTAACTTACTCCAGTTATGTTTAATATCCCATTCAATAATTCCCATAGGTTCTAATACATTAAGTATTTGAAACGTAAATGTAAACCAAGGGTTAACATTATCTGGTGACTCTTTATCTAACTTTATTATATTTTTCTCTATCATTGGCCATTTGCTAGGGTGCCTAATATATTCATCTAGCGTTCCAATACCATCAATACTGCCCCCTATATCAACACGTTTAAAATGTTTCCAATATGTAAACAACTGTTGTGGAACGTTAGTCCAGTTAGTATTATAATCTAACGTAACGTTCTTGGCTAGTCCTTGGTCTATTAAGTTTTCTAATAGTTCGTATTGCTTTTGATTTATTAATGGCTCACCACCTGAGATGTGTATCAAACTAATACCTGGTGCGTGTGTTTCAAAGTCTTTCCATAAGTCTGTATGGTCGTACCAATCAAAAGGATTCCAATCTTCTTTTTGTTTCTTAGTAACTTCGTAGTCATCTACGACACTAGTAACTACAAAGCCACCACAAGCCTTAACTCTACCTTTTTCTTCTTTAAGGTTAATTCTATAGTCACCGCTTTTAAATCTGTCTAGTACTAAATTTTTATGTTCTTTATACCACTGAGTAGATTCTGTAGGATTACACATACGACAAACAAGGTTACACAAGTTACTGAAACGAATGTCTGCTTCAAACATTGGAGTATTCTCAATATCTATTGTTCCATCTGGTTGTGTTACTTTTAAACTATCCTCAAAATCAAACCGTTCATGTAAACGTCTAATGTCTAAACGTCTCCTAGACTGTTGCCCTACTGAGTCTTCTTTGTTACAACGTTGACATACCTCGTGCTGTTCTCCTTGAAGCATTTTGCTTCTTACATCTTTTAGCATACCACAGTTTCTAGTTTCTGCTAACGAGTGGGTATCAGCTCTCATGGCTACTTGATGTTTATCTCTTAACGTGCCTCGCGATGCTCTGTGTGTATTTGCTTGTACACACATACGATAGTCGCCATTGTTGTTTATACTAAATGATGTCCACGGTACAGGACACCAACTAGGGTTATCCTTCTGTAACGTTTGTAAGTACTGCTCACTTTTAGGCAAGCCTTCTTGTGAAACGTATCCAGTACCGCCAACAAATTTTGTTTTCTTTTCTACCATGTGTATTATCTTAATCTTAATCCTTTAAGGAATTTTACATCTTCTTCTAACTTCTTAATTTTTTCTTTTAACTTTTTAATTTCTTCTTGTGCTTTTTTTAATTCCTCAACACCTCTATAACCGTACTCTGTAAATTTAAACTTTTTTAAATCATCACTCATGTCTTGCTAACTCCGGAAATGTTGTTCTCCAATTTGTATTCCTTATTGAATCCATTTTATCTAAGTATTCAATAGCACTAGGCCATTGATCGCTTTTATCTTCGCTCATCATGTGATTTGCTACTGCTTTTAATCTGTTGTTATTGTTTACTCCTTTGCCTTCTCTAGGTTGGTGATGTGTATTCGCCCATTTAATAACATTGTCATAACGTACTAGTATTTCTTCTTTAAGTGCTTTAGGTAGAACTTGTACACTTAGCATACTAGGTTGCCATAATATATGTAACCCGATCATACCTCCAAAGTTTGGATAAACTGTAATGTTCTTAAACTTTTGATTTATTTTCCAGATTATAAAATCAGGTAAATGCCAAGCATTAAGGGCCATTGCTGTACAATCTATTTCTACTTTTACATTAGTACTTAACTGATCGTGCCAATGTAAACTGTCCAATTGATCCTGCCAAGTGCCGGGATACCTAATGTATGTGTATCTATCGTGTGTTCCATCCATGCTTAAATGTAATGTAACACTTTTAAAGTGTGTATATAGTTCCTTCAATTCTTCATCTAATAATTGACCATTGGTATTAAATCTTAAATCAATGTGCCCAGCATTATCAGTTTCAACACAGTCCCGTAAAAACTTTTTAAACTCCGGATTAACTGTTGGTTCGCCTCCAATAATATATACACTATATAATTGATCAATATTTTCCTTAAGGCTTTCCCAATACGTTTCGCTTTTCCTATACCAGTTATAAGCACCGGCTTCGTTTTTATTCCAGTAAGTTTGACTATCTACTTGAGAGCTTATACCACTTTTCTTTAGTTTGTTCCAGTCAGGTATCCATAAACTACTATCACTTGGATTACACATAACACAGGCTAGGTTACATTTGTTACCTAGTTTCATGTCAATGTAATGTATACCATATGGCATACTTCCATCAGCATTTACTTTATCTACAATTTGATTATAATCTAATTGCTTTGCCCATAGATCGTTTTCCCATATACGTTTTGATCTATATCCTGACTCTTCTTCTTTATAACACTTACGACATACATTAGGTCTGTTACCTTGTAACATGTCTACTCGTAATTTTTTCATGTAATTTGTATTCCAGTTGTCTTCTGGTCTGTCTTTATGTAGTTCAACAAAACTTCCGTCATCTTTTCTATTACAGCCAATATACTGTTCCTCCTTAGTAGAACTAGAGTTTGCTGTACAGCATATTTGCATTCTTCCATCAGTCCTTGTACTAAGGTGTATGAAAGGCAATATACAAAAGCCGTCTATGTCTTTAAGGAGTCTAGCCATTTTACTAATACCGGATCTAATGTTTTGTATGATTGTTCTCTAACAATATCATAGTTGATTGTTGTTTCGTAAAGTTGATCATTTTTTCTTTCAAGTTGATTGTGTGATAACTTGTTAGTCTTAGAATAATCAACAAAATTTTCAAAGTCTTTTATTTGTTTATGGTTTGTTTTTCTAATTCTTTCTAATCCTAAATCTAATATTGAATCAGGCAAATACCCAACAGAAAGTTCACTACCTGGTGGCCAAAGTTTAAAATCAAAGTTTACATAATGTTTACTATAATTAATAAGTTTATCTAAGTTAAGCCAGTTGTATACTTGAACTACACAACTTAACTCAACATCAAGCCAGTTATGTTCGTCAACTTCAAGTAATCGTTTATTAATATGTTCCCATGTAAATGGGTATCTAATATAATCGTATACTTTGTTAGTGCCATCAATACTAATAGTTAACTTTACTTTTTTAAAATGTTTTAGTTTGCTTAGTAAAGTTTTAGAAAATTTTGTACCGTTTGTAGTTGCCCTTAATGTAATATTCTTTGCTAAGTCTTCTTCTATAGCAAAGTCAATTACCTCTAGAAATTGTTTTGATAAAAAAGGCTCTCCACCGGTTACTTTAAAAATGTCAATATCTTTTAATATTTCTTTAACAAAGTTTTTCTTTTCTTCAGCACGGTAATTGATGCCTCTGCTGTGATCATTAAGAGAAGTAGGTATCGTTAACTTTCTTTGTTTGAATTCGTCGTATGTTTTCCAGAGTTGATCTGAGTTATATTGACTACACATTCTACATTGTAAATTACACACATTGTCAAATTCTATATCAATGAATTTTAATTCAGGCTGTGTATACTCATGTATATACTGTTTGTAAAACTTGTTAAACTCTTGCCTCTCGCTCCATACACCTGCATCTTCTTTTGCCCAACATACATTACATATAGATGGCCTCTTGTTAGAGTCTAGTTGTTTTCTTAGTTTACTTACTGTAACACTATCAAATGCTTCTTGTATAGAATAATCAGATACAAATAGAGGTTTATTATTCTCATCTATGTATGCCTTTCCTGTATTACAACACGGTTTATAATCTTCTGCTAAACCCATGTTGAGTTGAAACCAAGGCATTATGCAAAATGTATCTGAGTCAGTGTTCATGTTTTTAATGTGTCTAGCCAGTCTACTAATACTGGATCTAGTGTTTTATATGATTGCTTTCTAACCTCATCAAAATTAAGTGTTGCTGTTAGTAACTGATGATTTTTAAATTCCATTTCGTCTTGCCTATTTGCTTTATGATAGGCAACAAAGTTTTCCATGTCTTCTACTTGTCTATGTCCTGTTGCTCTAAACCTTTCTAAACCTAAATCTAATATATGGTCTGGCAAGTACCTAGGGTGTAGTTCACTATCACGTGGATTTAAATCTAAATCAAAATCTAAACGTTCTAGTAAACGCCATTCAGGCATACCTAAGTCTTTCATGTAGTAGAATAGTTTATCTAAGTTAAGCCAGTTGTATGCTTGTACAACACAGGCAGTTTTCAAAACCATTTTGTTTTGTTCTTTCATTCCTGTATCTTTAGCAAACTGTATTGCTTCGTTCATTCGTCCTGACCATTGTTTAAAACTATAAGGGTAACGAATATAATCGTAGGCACCTTCGGCACCATCAACACTAACGGTAAATTCTACACGTTTAAAATGTATAAACTTGTCTAGTATCTTCTTAACAAACTTACTAGCATTTGTAGTAATCATTAGTGTAATATTTTTTGCTAGGTCTCTCTCAATAGCAAGGTCTAGGATTTCTAAGAAGTCTTTAGACAGGAATGGTTCGCCACCTGTTACTTTGAATATATCAATTGTTTCTAATACTTCTTTGACGTAATCTTTTTTAACAGTTTGCTTAAAGTCAAACTTTCTATCGTCGTCTGTATACTTGCCTATGTGGTTAGGAAGTTCTAAACCTTTTTCGTTTAGTAAGTCTATTGACTTCCATATTTGATCTGAACTGTCTGGATCACACATTCTACATTGGAAGTTACATACATTGTCAAACTTCATGTCAATGTATTTTAATGTTGGTTCTAAGTTTGCTGGTTCTAAGTCTTTAAACTTTTCATTGTATGCTTGTCTGTAACTCCATACACCGGCATCTTCTTTAACCCAACAAGTATCACATATCTCAGGACGTAAGCCCATTGTTAATTGTGTTCTTAATGATGTTGCTTCTTTGCCTAAGAATGCTTCTTTAAGTGTAGCATTTTTAACTGTTACATCTTTGTACCTACTGTGACTATTACAACAAGGTTTATACCAGCCGTTAACACTTAGGTTCTGATGTATCCAAGGTAAAACACAATACGTTGGAGATTTAGTTGGGTTCATTATTCGTCCAATAGTTTTGCCATCTCGGGGAATGTTTTTCTAAAGTCCGTTCCACGTTGGGCATCCATTAAGTTAATATATTCTCTAAATTCTGGCATACGTTGTGACCAGTCTTCGCTTTCCATAAATGTTAACATACCTTCAAGTCTATCAATACCATAACTAGCACTTCGCCAGTCTTCATATTTTACTTTGCCCTTATGCCAACTAGGAACACCTTTCTCCCAATTTGCTTCCCACCATGGATAGAATTCTTCATACTTCTTTCTACATTCTTCTTTAAACCATTTAGGTAATACTTTAACGTTTAGTTGTGGTGGGTGGTAAACAAAGTGATAGTTAATGCCTCCAGCACCAAATGGCCACATATTAATTTTAGTAAAGCCTTGTTCTAACTTCCATTTAATAAAGTCAGGCAAGTAATAAATGTTAAGAGCCTGTACAGCACAGGCTACTGTAATTTCTACATTGTCTCCTGTTTGCTTATCCCATATTTCAAATACTTCTTTGTTACGTTTCCATTCACTTGGAAAACGTATATAATCGTTCATCTCTTCTATAGAGTCTACACTATAATGAAAACGTACTAATTTGAAGTGTTTCCAAAGCTCTAAGAGGTCGTCTCGCCATTCAACACCGTTACTGTTATAACGTAGTTCCATTTTGTCAGCATGGCCTTGTCTAATAACTTCTTCTAGAATCTCGTAGTGTTCTTCGATGATTAAACTTTCGCCACCAGCAAAATATATTTGTTTCATGTGTGGAACTTGCTGATAAAACTGTTCCCAGAATTTAGGATTTTGTTTATGCCAGTTATAACTAGCACCATAGTTTTTACCTTTGTTATCCCATACCATTGTTTGCTTTAGGTTTTCATTTTGTACTTTAGGATATACTGCCTTCCAATCTTTAACCCAATCACTTGAATCGTGTGGACTACACATAACACATCTCAAGTTACACTTTGTACCAAAACGTAAATCAATGTATGCTAACTGTGGTGGTACTTCGCCATCATCTGTAGTGTCAGCAATTAACTGATCTAAATCTGTACGTTGCCTCCAGTAGTGTGTTTCCCATTCTCTCTTTGACTTATGTCCGGCCGCTTCTTCTTTGTAACACTTAATACAACTAGGTGGCTGTTCACCATTAAGCATTTGCTTTCTTACATTTTTCATATAAGAACTATTCCAACTAGAAACAAAATCACTAACATTTAAATTGTTAGGTTTGCCGTCATCTGTTTTTAAAATGCCAACTTGCCCACCATGTTTTTTATCGTTAGTGGCGCCTACTGAACTAGCATTTGCTGTACAACAAACTCTCATAGCACCGTCCGGTCTTGTACTTAAATGTACCCAAGGTAAAATACAAAATGTCTTACTTGGTAGTCCGTCTGTTTCTACTTTTATCGCATCGGATGATCGTTGCGATGGTATTATGTCTTCACTCATTACATTCTATCCATTGGGTCATAATCTGTAAATGGTTCTGAATAATAAGGAGTATTAAAGTCTGGATCATCTTCACCAACTACTTGTTTTACTTCGGGTATGTAATGTTTCAACATATTTTCAATACCCATTTTTAATGTTAATGTACTACTAGCACACCCAGAACAAGAACCGCTTAATAGTGTACGGAGTATTCCTGTTTCGGTATCAAAGTCAATTACTTTAACTTCGCCACCATGCATGGCTACATTTGGTGCTACCTTTTCTTCCATTATCTGGTTTATTTCTTTTAGTATTTCTTCTTTTGTTCTCATTTGTATATCCATGGTAAGACGGATTTAGAATCCGTTCCTCGGTGGTTGTCTAATGCTGAAAGCCACGTGATTAAATCACTACGAGGACTACCTTCAGCAAGTACAGGCGGATCTGTAAGATCAAATACATCGACATCATATATATGTTTGCTTTTACACCAATCTATTATTGTGTCAATGTGTTCCGCATTTAGTTGAGACTTTGTTACGTTTACAGCAAAATACCAGTCTTTGCGATCGTAGTTTTGTTTTTGCTCTAGTAACTTGTCAACATTCTCCTCAAATTTATTCCAATTCAAAGGAAACCTAATATATTCTCCAACTTCTCCTATTCCATCTATACTAATAGTTATTACTATTTTTTGGAAGTGTTCTAGTAACTGGAGTATTGATTCGTTAATAATTGTTAAGTTTGTAGTTATTTGTAAGTTAATATGTTTACTATGTCCGCTATCAACTAAACCTGTTAGTAGTCTTTTTACAGACTTCATATAAAATGGTTCGCCACCTGCTAGTTGTAAACGTTTAACTTGATTGGCATTAGATAAAACATCGTCTATAGTTTCGTCACTAAACTTAATAACTTTATCGTAACTATCTTCTAGTAAATGGTTATCTTCAATCCACTTGCTACTGTTTTGTGGATTACACATAACACATTTTAAATTACAAACATTACCTGGACGTAGGTCATAATACTGAGGCATAGTATACATATACCCACTTCCGTTTACAGTATATTCCCAATCCTCAAACTGTTTGTTTACTTCAATACGTTTACTTGATTTCCCTTTAGATTCGTCTCTGTAACAAATAGCACACGCCTTTGGTTGCTTACTATAAAGCATTTCGCGTCTTATATTTTTCATGTATTCTGAATTAAATGTTCTTGAGTCTTTAAACACAGGACCGCCACAACTGTAATCGCTTATACAACAAGGTGCTATACGATTATCCGTATTAACAAACTGCTGTACAAAAGGCAGTATACAAAAACTACTGGAACTGTGCTTTGAATGGGTCATATTCTGCTCCACATTTTTCAGCACATACTTTTAGTTTACCTTCAGCGACACTAGGTGCCGACCAACTATTTTCTATGCTTTGTAAAAGTCCAGCACTAAAAACTTTCTTTAGTCCGTGTACTTTTGTGTTAATAAATTCTTTCCCTCCAACAGCATTGATGTGATTCCATACTGGTTCTACTGTTGGATCTTTGTGCCACCATTTGTACATACGACTTGCTGTCCAACAACAAGGCATTAACAAACCCTCGGCACTTATGTATATGTTTCCCTCTTTAGCAACCTTACAAATAATATTACAAGTATCTAAATAGTTCTCCATACTTCCGTGTTTCTCAACTAGTGTATTTATTTTTTTTGTTGCTGTGTTTTGTAATTTAACATTTTTTGGTTTCTTTAAATTTGTTGTATCTTTTTCTTTACGGTTTTTTGCTTGGTGTTCTTCTTTTTTATCTAACCAAGTAGTTACAAACCTTGCTGTTTTCTTTGCTTGAAATCTTTCAAATCCAGCCTCTTCGCTAATACGTTTTGCTTCCTCAACTTGGTGTTCGTTATGTTCAAATATTAAATAGTCCCAACGAGCTCTGCCACCTGCTCCTATAAATGCTTTATAAGAACGTTCTACTTTTTCCCAACGTACATTTTGTCTGTACATATGATTAGTATCTGCTAACCCATCTAAACTAAAAATAACAGTACCCATTCGACCAAAAGTTTCTGCTAGTTCTTTCCACCAACTTTCTTCTTGAGCACCAGCATTAGTATTCATGCTTAACCACAAGTCTGGATTAATACTACGAAGCCATTTAAATGTTTCTAGTGTCTCCTTTGCCATAACAGGATCACCTAAGTTGCCACACATATAAAAAGTTTTCAGTTGCTTAACAAAGTCAACATCAAATATACGTTTAGCATCTTCAAGTGTTAGTTCAGCATTAGTAATATGTGGACTATCTTTACCACCGTTAATGTTTCTATCACACATAGGACAAGCGGCCTGGCAACGTTGAGTTATCTCATAGTGTACTATTTTTATATCTTGATATCTGTACATTAGTTGTCCAATAACAGTTTAACGTCTTTCCCTGGTCCTACTTTGCTAGGTAAGTCGCCGTATTGTTCTACATACCAATTAATAACAGCAATGTACCAATTGTTACTATTGTGATGTGCTTGTTTATTAAACTGATAAATGTTATTGTTTGTGGCTTCCATACAATTTAATGCTCTAGCGGCTTCTTTTTGTAATTCTCTAGTTGATAAATTCCACTCTTTCATTACTTGTATCCTATAATCATATGTCTATCGTACTTAGTTAAATTAATACTATCAGCATATAGCACATTGCTTAATTGACATTGCTCAAGTAAATCATCCACAGTATCATGGCAATTAATATGTTCTTCTAATTCATTGTAGTTGTTGCTTTGGAATACACATAGTTGTCCTGGTTGTATGTTTCCAACAAACTCTGGAAACTTGTCTAAGTGTTCTACACTTGTACATATAATAGTATCTGGTTTACACCAAAGTTTTTCTTGTGTACCGTTTGCCCTTTTAGTTGTAAAGTCGTGTCCGGCAAAATTAATATTGTAAATATCTTCTGTAGTTGCTTTAAATTTCCAGTTGTCTAATGTAAAGTTTTTATTAATACGTTCTGCTACTGCCCAACAACTGTCGTCAATATCAAAACTAAAAATCTGTTCTGCCTTACATTTTTGTAATAAGAAGTAAGCAGGTATACCGTACCAACCAGCAAGTAAAAATACTTTACCTAGGTCAACTCCGGTTGCTTGTATCTTATCAATCATCCATAGTTTACTTTTAAGTTGTCCAATACTCATAGCATCTTCAATATTATCTGCTTCGTCGACTGCTTTAACAAGATTGGTAATAAATGGATCTGCTCTATTAATAACTGCTGTAAGCCTTGTAACAGATTTCCAATTTTGGTTTCTTACACATTTAAGTAAATCACTTATTAGTGTACTCTCATTATCAATCCCCCACAAGTCGCACATAGCAGGTATCACGTGCCAGTATTGTTCTTTCTCTTTGGACAATACTACTTTTCTAAAGTTCTCATACTTAACCCAACTGTCTCCGTCTGTGCCTAACAGTCGTCCAAGTGTTTTTATAATTGAAGCAGGCTCCTGGGAGGTAACACTAACTTTAAGATCCTCTAGTGGTATTGTATCAACCTTATTGAGTTGTGGAGTATTTAGGGTTGATAGGAGTCTTAAAATGGCAGTTAAATCACCGCCCAGGACTGCTGATCGCATATCTGTCATGTCGTAATCGACTAACAAATGCGAACTCGTTGTGATCAAGCCTGCTGGGTCATTGCCCAGTACTGCTGATCGAAAACTGTTTGACCTCTCAGCATGTTCATCATTTACTGATAATAGTTCAGTCATAACTCTAATAATACTACTAGGGTCTTGACTTTTAACACACCTTTCAAAGTCTTCAAATAATTCGTTTTGTTCTACTCTTCCTAATAATGCTGTCATGTTGATTACAGCACTTACATCTTTTGATAATGTTGCTCTACGAAATGTAGAGTTAAGTTGTTGATCTGGATATAAACGTTCTATCCTATCTAAAAATTGTATAGTATCAAACATTATAATACATTTCCTGTAACCAATCAAAGTCGTTAATCTTAGTAACGTCACCACCATCTAGTACATACTTCTTACCATCGTTGGCTCCGTCTATACTTGACTGTCCATGAGGTCCTCTACCAACAGTACACCAAGCCTCTAAACGTTTTTCGGTTTCGTCTTGCTTTTGTCTATCAATTAATCCACTTTGTAATTTAACACATTCTCTAAAAGCAGACTTCCAAGTATTGTAAGCATCTGTGTCTGCTGATACTGTACTTGCTACTACTTGTACTGCTTTAAATTTATCACTTACACTAGTTGTAAAGTCTGTAACTTTCTTTCCTTCTAATGCTAAAACTTTTTCTGTAGGGAATAATTTAATACCATTGTTGCCGTATGTTAATCCATTAACAGGATTCTCTGCTCGCCATACATGAACAACATCTCTATTCCACTTGTCTGGTCTATATGTAAAATTGAAATCTTCTTTAACAATAGTATCTGCTTCGACGTGCCAGTACATACTTGTTCTACTAATTTTAGCACATTCAATATGAGCATTAGTTAATCCTTTAACACCATGTACACGTCTTGCCCACGGAAATCTATCAACTAACTTTTTCCAATTCTCATCGGCATTAGATTCCTGATAAGACATAAAGATAATATCAAACATACTTACTCCGGAGATAAAACGTCTGATCCTAGTTGAGCCATTTGCTCAAGTCTAGTCTTTGGTTCATCGCTATTAGATGATTGATAGTTCCATCCGATTTGTTCCCAAGGAACATTTTTATCGCCAAAATGTCCGTATATACAATTCTTACTATATTGATGAAAGTTGAATAAATCAAATCTATCAATAATTCCTTTTGGTGTTAAATCAATGTTCTCTTCAATAAACTTCTGGATACTTTTGTTATGACCGTTACTGTCTACATAAATGCTTGTAGGTTCTTTAATACCAATAGCATATGACAGTTGTATTTGACACCAGTCAGCCATGTTGTCTGCTACAACATTCTTTGCTAACCAACGTGCCATATAGGCCGCACTACGATCTACTTTAGTAGGATCTTTTCCTGAAAAGGCTCCACCTCCATGTGGAGCAAACCCTCCGTATGTATCGACAATAATCTTACGACCTGTCAATCCGGTATCTCCGTCCGGTCCACCAATTTCAAAATTACCAGTAGGGTTAATATGCCATACTGTGTTTTTATCAATTAAATTTCCTAACACTTCTTCTACAGAATCGCGTACTGGCATTTTTAAACTTTCGTTAAATCCTTTTGTATGTTGAGTACTTACAACAATTTGATCTATACGTTTAGGAACACCACCTTCGTATTCTACACTTACTTGGCTTTTAGCATCTGGTAGTAAATATTCATAACCGCCTCTACGCTTTGCTTCTAGTGTTTTTAATATTTCGTGACTGTAATATATTGGAGCAGGCAAGTATGCTTTGTTTTCGTTACTAGCATAACCAAACATAATGCCTTGATCACCGGCGCCAAAGTCGTTTGTGCCTAGTCCGATATCACCTGATTGCGAGTGAATCTCATTATAAACTTTTAGTTTATTCCAATGAAACCCGTCTTGTTCGTATCCAATTTCTTTAACTTTATTACGAACAATATGTTCTACTTCTTCTTTACTTACATTAAAGTTTTTTACTTCACCTGCTAACGTTACATGGTTAGTAGTTACAAGAGTTTCAACTGCTACACGAGTTGTTTCGTCTCCTGCTTTAAGGCCCGCATCTAATAGGGCGTCACTAATTTGATCTGATACTTTATCTGGGTGACCAGCACTAACTGATTCACTCGTAAAGATGTAATTATTTTTCATATTTTACTCCACAGTAATTTTTAATGGTTGCTACCATTATGCCAACTTTATCTATATATTATAACAAATATAATGTTAGTTGTCAAGAACAAACTTTGACGTTATATTCTTTTTCAAAACGATCAGCGTCTTCGCGAGTGTCCACCATTGGCTCGCCTCTTATATTAAGACTTGTATTAAGAAGCATCGGACATCCTGTTAAGGTAAACCACTTTTCTAACAGTTGTCGTACTCCGCTTTCGCTATGTTCAGGTACTGTTTGTACCCTACTTGTGCCATCAACATGTACAATGGCAGGAAATTCTTTTGGCTTTTTACAGTCAGCGACGACCTGCATATATGGACTAGTTGGTAAATTTTTCGGCATATCAAAATATTCATTAACAAACTCTTCCATGATTATTGGAGCAAATGGTCTAAACTTTTGCCTACGTTTAATTTCATTTACAGCATCTTTGATTTCTTTGCCTCTTGGATCTGCTAACAAACTTCTGTTACCTAATGCTCTTGGTCCAAACTCTGCTCTACCACTTGCTACACCAACTATTTTGTTTGTAGCCAACTCGTTTAATAACTCGTCTACTGGATAATCGCCTTCGATGTTTGTACCCAAGTACGGGTGTTCCCAACGTAAATGTTTCTTATATACTTGTGCCGCGGCTCCTAAACTACTTCCAGCATCGCCCGGGTTTGGCATAATCCAAATGTTATCCCACCACTTGCCTAAGTTTCTATTATACAAACAGTTGAGAGCAACTCCTCCTTGATACACAAGATTATTACTCTTGCCTAACTTTTTAGCACGAGCCATAACTTCGTCAATTAACTTTTCAACTACTGCTTGGGTACTTGAAGCGATATTCATTTCGTCTGTATCTTTTAAAAAGTTTTCATCAACTCCGGTGTGTAAGTTTTGTGTAAAAACTGTGTCGCCCATATCACTTACTAAAGTATTTTTAATTGTTTGCTCAACTGTATTCTTGCCCCAACCGGCCATGCCCATTAAAATATATTCTTCGTCTTGTGGGCGTAGTCCTAGCCTTCCGGTCATTGCTGAATAGTATAATCCTATTGAGTGTGGATACTTTTGGCTCCATAACTTTTTATATTTTGCTATGCCAAACTCTCCTAGCATAGGTTGTTTTTCATATGATGCTGACCAAATAGAAACAGTATCCCATTCACCAATAGCATCAATAACAACTACAGTAGCATTTTGAAATGGAGATGTTTGAAAACCCGAAGCAACATGTGACATGTGATGATTAAATGTTTTTATGTTGCGTGGAAGGAATTGATATAAATCACCAAACTGTTCTTTTAGTGTTTGTTTAACAGTCCAAGTTGATCCGCCTGTGAATCCTTGTCCAGCATATATTTCTCTAGTCTTTTTCTTCCAAGGAGTTTCATAATATGCTACACAATCAAATGGGCCATACTTAAATGCTTCATTTATAATCTCTGGGCATAAGTTTTTGTCGTGTTTCTTTTTACTATATCGTTCACTATGCCCAGCAAACACAATTTTATTATTGTGTAATACTGTTAATCCAGCGTCATGAAATCCGGCACTTACTCCTAATACTCTCATAGGTATTCCTCGAATCTTTTATCTAAGTTTAATAAGTTAGTAGAACGTTGTTTGTCCATAGCCTCAGTTAACTTTGTTAATGTTTGTTCTGGTAAAGCAATAGGTTCTTGTCGTGTAAGTATACAACTAATACATTGCTTAATGAATTGTTTTGTATGAGGATGTTGAACTGTTTGCTCAATCGTATTTAGTTCGTCAACTAATTCAGTTCGATGTTTCTCTTTTAGATTGCCTATATTAAACCCTGTAGGCCATTCTAAAGGTATCGCATAACTAGGTTGTTTCCAGTTTTCGTGTGTTAAGTACATTGTATCTAACCATTTAGCATACTGACCCACACCAAACACATTATACATCTGAAGTACGAAATTTGAGCCCATGCCGGCGGCGTGTGGCGCCAGTCTGCCTATGTTTTTAGTTAACTTATTCCAGTTACCGTATGTTCTAATATACTCGTAGTAAGGACCAAATCCGTCAATACTAAATCTTAAATGAGTATTAAAATGTTTAATTCTATCTATGAAACTTTGTCTAGCATTTGTTCCGTTAGTTGTTATGTTAATAAGTACTTCGGGGCCTTTACCCAACTCAATCATTCTGTCCATTAGTGCTAAACAATTTTCATCTAGTGTAGGTTCACCACCTAGCATACGAATCTCAATTATATCTGTTAAGTATTCTTTTGGTGGAACTTTAAACGTTGGAGGACTTTTTCCATTCTCTATATCATCTTTGCCATACAGTTCAACAAGTGTTTGACTCTCTCCGGCGTGTTCGGCAATTAAACTTGAATCAACAGGCGTACACATTCTACACATTAAGTTACACTTGTTGTTTGGTCTTACGTCTAATGATAATATAGGAGGTTTGCTATTAAATTTTTCAAATACTTGTTTTTCATTTTCCAATTTAAAAGTTTTAACTGCTACTTGTCTATGACTTTGTTTTTGATTGTTCTCATCTGTTTCGCACTTACGACAAGCGGTTGGCCATTCATTTTTATTAAAAGTATCTTTTAAGTTTTGCCAATAAGGGTGTGTATGTCTTTCTACGATTGCTTGTTCTAAACTGTTTGCTGTTATATCTTCTACAGCATCACAGCAAACTTTTACCCTATGGCCTTTAGGATGAGTACGGCCTCTGTAATACAGATTAGTATACGGATAAGGACAAAATAAATTATTCATAATACTCTTTAAACTCAGGAAACGTTTTAACAAAGTCTGTGCCTCTACGTTTATCTAACTCATGTATATAAGTTCGTAGATCGTTTCTTTGTTTAGTAAAATCGTTTTTCTGTTGGTGTTGCCAGTACTTGTATATACGTTCCATCTTTGCTGTTTCATCATCATCAAAGTAACTTGACTTAGCCATATACTCCCAACTTTCTTTAATCATATGGCCTTCTTTCATTATTTTACAATCTAAAAATTCAGGATGTCTAACGTAAGGAATATCTACATAAACACTTTCTTTTCCAAAATGTTCTCTTACAAGTTCAATGTCTTTTAAGAATTTTGTAAAACTGCTAATACTTAATGCGTTGTAGGCACACATAAAAGTTATAGGAACTTCTGGCAACGTTTCTATACATTGTGCTACACGTTTAATAAACTGATTGTAATTCATACCATATCTAATGTAATCGTTTTTATCGTCCCATGCCTCTGCTGAAGTATAAATTTCTAATTTTCTTAAACGTTTGCTATCTAGTATTTCTCTAGACTGTTTTAAAAACTTATCAAACAGTTTATCAGGAACACCAAAGTTAGCATTAATACCTATTAGTAAATTAGTGTTTGGTTCTTCTGTTTGTTGAATATAGTCTAATACTTTAAAAGTATCTTTGCTCATTAGTGGCTCACCACCTGTAATTCTAAACGTATGTAAACTTTTATAAAGCCTAGGCCACCATTCCCAAAATGCTTCTTTGTATGGGTTATGCTGGTTGTTAGGTATAGGCATTTGCCCTGAATGTTCTAACCATTCTAAATTGTTATACTGGTTGGTTGTAGGATAAGCACCGTGTTGTTGTATTTCTTCCATCCACTTACTGCTAATATGCGGAGCACAATACATACATTTAAAATTACAAACATTACTAAAACTTACTTCAACATAAGTAGGATCGAAGTCTTCGTTAGCACTAGTGTTGACAATTTTATCAAAGTGAGGATGACTCCAACTAAAACTACTTTTATAATGTCTGTCACTAAACATATCCGGAGCGGCATCTTCTACTCTCCAGCAATAGTCACATTCTTTAGGACGTATTCCGTCAAGCATTTCTTGACGTTTTTCTTTTTTAAATTTTGTATTATGTAAAGCACTTGGATTGTCTTTTAATTCTTCTAAAGGAACTTTATGAGTGCTTGGGTGGTGACAACTTTGTGTATGTCCGTTTTGTAAGTGTAAAGTAACTTGTGACCATTTAGCAAGACATAGACTTGGACTAACTGAGTCTAGTTTCTCTCTCATTTCGTGCCATGGTTTAGCCATTGTATTTTTCTTTCAACAGTTCCCAAGTTTGTTCAGGACCTGTTACGTGATAGTGCTTGTCGTATAGTTTTAGCATTTGTACCAAAGGATAATCATTACCTGTAGGCTCGCAACGGTCACCAAAGAACACCATTGGTGTTCCTATAGTATTATAAACTTGTGACTTATTTCTGCCTTTTACAAATATATCTAGACTTGTATTGCCACCAATGGATGCTTCAAAGCCAGGAAACCTTTCGTTAAATCTTTCAGATATATCTAAACGTTCACCATATGCTTTATCCCAATTAAAGTATTCGTCTCTTTCTTCTTCTGGCATATCTCTTCCAGCAATACAAAAATTTATTAGACCTACACGTTTTTCAATATGGTTACCCCACCTATTAGGATACTTACTATTTTTTAATTCGTTTTCTAACCATTCCATCATGTCATCAGGAACATTAAAATTTGTTTGTGCTACTGGTTGTCCATTACGCCATACGTCATTGCCAGCACATTGAAACGCCATGTTACAACTGTCAACAATTTCCATACCTATTTGTTCTACTGTTTTAGGACGGTCACTGCCTGTTACTAGGTAAACATTTTTATCTTTCATCCAGTTAACAAACCAGTCATGGAACTCTGGATCCATTTCTTTCCTAGCATGTGTAAGAGTTCCGTCGACGTCAAAAACGTAATTTTTCATTTTATGATCCTTGATATTCTACTGCTTTAATAACAGGTATTCCTGCTTTATCTAATAGTGCTTCGCCGCCTACGTCAGGCAAATTAACTACACAACCAAATGCTATAACTTCGGCACGCCATTCACGTTGTATAATATTAATTACAGAAAGTGCTGTTCCGCCTGTTGCTAACAAGTCGTCTATTACAATAACTTTTTCACCGTCGTGGATAGCATCTGATTGTATTTCTATAGTTGCTGATCCGTATTCTAATTTAAATTCTTGTCCGTGTACAGCACCTGGCAGTTTACCTTTTTTTCTTGCTAACACTAACGGCTTATTAAATCGATGTGCTAACAC
>Ga0098059_1000733_pt1 | contig 17968 bp, 10 predicted proteins | sample 20_taG_FD_92580 | JGI IMG/M metagenome (GOLD analysis project Ga0098059, IMG submission 92580) | Marine viral communities from the Subarctic Pacific Ocean - 20_ETSP_OMZ_AT15318 metaG | ecosystem: Environmental > Aquatic > Marine > Oceanic | place: Subarctic Pacific Ocean | collected 2015-01-19
ACAGGATCATCCCACTTAGATTCCATTCTCCTAAATATAGGATCGGATAAAGAAGTTCTGTTCTCTCCGTGGAAATTGAAAGATAGGTCATCTGTTATAAGGTATGAAGATGTACCTCCACGTTTATCTTGAGGACGTCTAAGCATATTCATTGCTTGAGTCATAAAGGCACGATTAATTACATCCTTAATAATAGGATTATCAGTACGCATACCAACATTGAGAAGTCCTTCAGCTAAACTTTGAGTATCTGACATTACATTAATGCCTTCAGTCTCATTCTTGAATTGACTTAACCCTCTTGCTATTTCTATCTTGGCCCTATTAAGTAGTGCATCAGAATATTCAGATATCCCATCAAGCATGGAATCTAGCTTCTGATATTCCATTAAATCTAATGAGGCTCTTTCATTCGCAAAGTTATGAAGAGAATGCATCATACTTACACCTCTATCTCTATGATTGCTAGAGCCAATAGAGAAAGCATCGATAGGAAGGTTTATTGTGTTCTGCCCTTTAGAGAAATCCATTCCCATAAAATCTAATTCCCAAGTATCTCTGTTCTTAAATTTCAGAAACTCTAAATTCTTACCAGCATTATCTTTGCCCATAAATATCTTAGCAGCACTTTGAGTAGTTAATATATTAATGCCTTTGTTTTGCAGCATTTTAGCTTTACGAGGACTATAAACAAACCATGTCTTCATGGCCATTAAATTGCCTGTAGCGGGATCTTTATAGTATCCGATAGGTTTCCATCCATTAGCTTTAGTTGGATCGAATGCCTGCCCATTCTTAGCAGCTAGTATCATTGCCATATCAGCATCTACAAATGTAGCAGCATTAAAAGCAGATGCATCAAGACTTTCCATAAGGTTCACATCACCATCTTTTAATTCTCTTAACTCATTAAGCTGCTCTTGCAAGTCTTCTTTAACTAAAAGATCTTTTTCTTTTGCAATCCTATCAGTTAGTTGTTTCTCTCTTGAACTAGATACAGTCCATGTAGGGTCATCAGTTATCTCATCACCAATAGCAGATATTCTAACCCCCTCGTTTAATATCTTATTAGAGGCTTTAAATAATCTCTTATTATATCTAGCATCTCCAGGGCCTTCACCTGCCTTAGCATTATTAACTATATAGTCTAATAGCTGAGTAGAGAAAGGATGCATATTGCCACCCTCATATAATTTCAATCTCTTATAAAAGTTATCATCAAATGCACGTCGTCTAAGCTTATCACCCATAATATCATTGCTAAATCTATTCTCATATATACCAGGGAATGCATTGTCCCAATATAAACTTCTCATTTTCAATATAATATTCTGATTGTTAACACCAGGAACATCTAATGCAGTCATAGATTCAAGCCAATTATTTAACTTGATAGTCTCAGCAACTGCTTCTTGAGCATTCATCTTATTAATCTTATCTCGCCAAACTGCTTCCTTCCCTACACGCCATTTATCAAACCATCTATTTAACTTATCTACATTATGTGGAGATTTTTCAAACATAAATGGGTTGCCCTCTGAAACCATTATAATAACAGAACTTGAGGGATTAGGATGATTTGTAAAATCGGTTATAAATTCAGTCTTATCTATCTTATCTGATTTACTAACGGATTCCAATGTCTCTTTTTTAGGTGCCATTCTAGCTGGGATTGGCTCTCCGCCTGCTAACCTATTATTGAGATCAGTTAATGCAACATGTTTTGATTGCCCTCCATCTATTGCTGATGTTTCAAATTCAAATATTTTTAATATTCCTGCTGAAGCCATTAACTTTCTAAACTCTGCCCTAGGTCCTTTGATTGATGGGTTTAATATATCGTATTCAATCATTCCACCTGATAGCTTTCCTATTTTTACTAATTCAGATCCTGATAAGTGGTCTACTATCTTAACAAAATCATTCTTTATAAATGAATTAGTTAATTCTGCTAGCTTTTGTATATTCGCAGGGTCAACTAATGGCCCTACAACCTCTGTTATATTCTCAGCTATAATCTTATCTCTCAATTGGGTTAATCTAGCATAATCTTTATTAGCAAGTGCAAAGTTTACCTCGTCTAATATTACTTTATCAACAGGCTCTCCAAACTTACCTTTAATATTATAGGTCTCTGCTAATGCTCCGAATTGTACGACAGGATTAGTATAAGAGTGATATGCAAGAAATTTAGCAAAATTGTCCTGTAATTGCTGGTCATACTTCATTGGATTATTAACAAATTGATTTTGTGCTAGTGACTTTTGAGCAGCATCAATTACTTTTTGGAAGTCTTTAAATGATCTTGTAAGATTATACTGATCTATTAATTTCTCTAGTGATATTTCTTTAGTATGATCTACTGATAATTCTCTTGCTAATTCTTTTCTTAGGGTTTGAAATGCTGTATAAGCATCCATTCTATTTTTACCTTTAGAGCCATGCTGAATCATTTGAGCTACATATAATTGAAGATTTTGCTGATGAATTGAATCGTTCGCTATCAAATACCTAAATGCTTGCCCTGGATTTATTATTCTCCCGTCAGGATCAGTAATAAACTCTTCTGCTAATTGCTCATATGTTATTCTTCCTTCGGCAACTTTTTGAACTGCTGCTGTTAGCTCTATAAACATTTTCATATCAGGAGATTCGATTTGCCCTGACTCTTTAAACTTTGATACCTTAGATCTTAATTGCTCTATTTTTGTAGTAATAGATTCAACTCCACTTGCACCTTGGCTATCTGAATAATTCTTTAATGCAGTATTCAAATCTTCAACAATACCATGCACTACATTTCTTTCATAAACAAGATTATCATCTGCATCTCGTAGATTAAGCTGTTCTACCACTTTCTTTAATGGCTGCTCAATTAATTTACTCATCTGTTCTGGTAATGATTTCCAGATTCTCTCTATACTCTTAGGATTATCAATACCCCCCACTACCTCTCTTGGAAGTGTAATCTCATCTCTATATTGTATCTTGCCATTACCATGTCCTAGAATATCTATAATCTGTTGCCATTTCTTTGATGCAGCAGAAGCCTCAGTATCACTAAATCCACCCTCTTTAATTAACTGAAGTCTCTTCCCTTCAGCGCTAAGGATTTGTATCTCATGAGTATCTTTATTAACAGCCCATTCACCATTCTCCATAAGCTCTGATATAATGCCAAACTTAGCAGGACTAACAGATTGATTAGCAAGTCTTCTTATCTTATAGTCCATGAATGTATTATGGAACTCTGAATGTAATATATTCTCATTAACCAATCCGGTTCTTTCAAATATATCAACTATCCTATTTATATCAGTCATCTCCATAGACCTAGAGCCTTCAGAAGATTTATCACCTCGACCTGATAAAAATATATCAGACAATGCATAAAATTTCTCTAATATAATAGCTTCCTTGTCGGTTAAGGAACCAGTTTGTATTTCTTCACCATCTCTTTTAATCTTTAACTGCCTAGATAAATCTTTAATAAGTAAATTAGACTCAGTACTTGTTAAGCCTTTAGTTAATACATTTAATACTGTTCTTTGCTCATTAGTTAGTTGAGAGGTATCACTCATATTAATATCAAAGAGTGTCATTAAATTCTTCCTAACAATACCACCTTGCACAGAGTTCAATATATTATTATTGAAAAAGTCAAAGTCAGCTAACTCTACCCCTTTGCCATATTGCTCTCTAACTAATAAATCTTTAAATTCAGTAGTTAATATATCTAACTTGCCTCTATTGTTTGCACCCTCAACGCCCATAAATCTAGAGGCATCAAATTGTTTACTAGCATCTCTCTCAACCATACCCCAGCTTTCAAAGCGCTTAAGCATTGAATCTATGCCAGTCAATAAAAGGTTTGGAGAGTTTTCTAACTGATTTAAGTTAATTTCTGGAGCTATAATTTTACCTGTAGCTGAGTCTATTGTGATATCTATCAATCCAGTTTCTGAAAGTTTAGATAGATATTGTTTATATTTATATGCTGCACCTTCACCTAATTGCATGGTAATGAAATCTTCAACCTGAGTAGATGAGAAATCTCCAAGATACTTAGGCTTACCTTCAACTGTATCTGTTAACTTGACTTCTTTTAATTGAGTTAATAACTCTGTCCTTTGCTGCTTAGTTAGATATCTTAATTCTAATGGATCATAATTATAGGGATCTTTTTGAGCAGCTACATCCATAAGATAGTGTACTTGACGAGCAAGTTCTAAATCAGCCTCAGCAAATGGATCAATCTCTATTTTGCCTTGGCCCTCTTTCTTATTAGTTTCTATTGTAGCTCTAGTACGCTCAACTATATCATAAATTTTACCTGTAGCAGGGTTATTATGCAATCCAGCACCTATGCCAGCTTGAAAGTCTTTTGCTGATATTTGAGCTACTCTAGCTGCAAAGCCATCAGTCTTTAGACCCATAGCATCAGACATAGCATACCAATCTTTTAATGCTGGTGCTGGTTCAGAACCGTGATTCCATGCTCCTCTATTTCTAGTAAAGAATGCACCCATAGCTACGTGGTATATCATCTCTTGAGGGCTAAACTCATCACTAAGTTCAGATGGATCTTTCCATTTCCCTGTAATAGGATTCTTTAAGAAGTGTACATTATTAGCAAGAGCTCCAAGTGTCATTGCAGGGATAGCTTTAGCAAAATCCTTGCCCCACTCCTTACCGAACTGCCTAAACCCAGGGCCAGTAACCCATGATCTCATTTGATTTAATAATTCAACAGACTGTTTTGAGCTTAATTTATCTACTGCAATATCATCAAATATATTAATAGCATCATCACCTACCTGCCAGGTACGTCCTGCCATAAAATTCTTCGTAGTACCTCCACGCATAGACTTAATAAAGGTGTGTAACATTTCTCTACCACCGGCCTGTTGAGCTATCTTATCATAGTTAACTCCACCATATCCTTTCATGAGCCCCTTAAGACCTTGCCTTAAAGTGACTTGACCACCCCAATTAAATGCACCCCTAATAGCAGGGAATGTTCCACCCAACCATGCAGCATGTTTCCATGAATCTTTTAATTCTTCTTTCCCAAAGTTCTCACCAACAGTAAAGTGACGGGATGCTCCTGAGAGCGTGTTATATAGCCCTAGAACTGCAGTTTCTGACATTGCCATACTGAGGTACTTTGCAATGTTTTTACCAAGCCCTGGGCCTAATTTATCAACTCCTATGAGGTGTCCCATCCATTGCTCTAGATTATTTATATGCTTACCTTCTCGTAAGCCTTGCTGGAATGTAGTGACTATTTCATCTACACCTTTTTGGCTAAGACTAACACCATTGTCAGATAGTATTTTGGCAATTCTACCCCTAGCCCCAACCCCAACAGTTTCAATAACTTGCTCTGCAGCCTCTCCACCTAAAGACATTCTTGGAGCTAAATTACCTACATCATCAAGAGCAGACTTACCTAGTGCTGAAGTTATATTTTCTACACCTTCTTTAGATACGCCTCTTTGCATGGCTTTTTTAGCAGCGGCAGTAGCACTTGCTGCAACTACCTGCTTTGTTCCTAACTTAGTAGCAGCCCCTATACCTTTGCCTATTATAGTGGACATTCCTTTAAATGGAACCAGCATACCTGCAAACTCACCTGCTCCTGCAGCTACCTTCTCCCAACCTGTTTTATCTTCCCAAGCCTCTGTTTCTAGACCTGCCTTTTCACTTAATCCAAAAGTAGCAGAGGATACAGCATGCTCTCCAAAGGTTTCTAGGAAATCTCCTAAGCTAAAACCTTCTTCTTGGGCTGTCATTAAATCTTTTTGTAATGCTTGGAGTGTTTGTCCTCCTAATTGCGGAGTAGTGGGAGCCTGTGTTTGTGCTCCTGTTTGAGGACGTTGTAGGTTACCGAGAGTTGTATTTTTCTTTTCTCGCTCTGCCTCTCTTCTCTTTTGAATTTCTTCGAGTCTGCTCATACTCTCCCTTATTGCTGTGATAATTCATAAAGTGCTCTTGCTATATCGCTTTGTTCACCTGTATCCGGATCAACAAATTGACTATTATAATAATCCTGATTAGCTTCTATGGTCTGATTAAGTTCAAGCAAACTGTTTAGTTCAGGATTTATTTCACCTTTAAAACGTCCATGACGCTCACTAAGAAGAGAAGCTCTAGCTACTCCTCCTGCAGCATTAATATCTTTAAGAGTTTTAGTTTTCCACCCTTCTGGCCATAGTATATTATAAGATGCAACAAAATCTGATTGTAACTTTTTTATATGCTTACTAGATGCACCTGCATCCTTTTGAGCTTGAATATAATTATCAAATCCTACCTTTGCGTCCTTTAAATAAGTAAATGCACTATCATAATCATTAGTTAGTTCTGTTCCACTCATTTGTTCAATGGTTAATAGATGCTCATCTATATCACCCTTTTCTAGTTCTATTAAATTCTTTTCTGCCGCATCTATATCAGCGGACAATCCAGCTAATCCCGCACTGCTAAAGCCTCTTGGAGTTCCATAGTCTTTAATAGTTGATTCTGGGCCCAGACTAGACATCGAAAACTTAACATTGTATTCTTCTGATATTCCAGGCTTTTGTGTCTCGGCACTAGTTAAAAAGTCAGTACGCTCTTGTTCTGTCATCTTTCCAATGACATCATACAATTGAGTACCTTTATCACTCTTGCCAAAATAATTAGAGAATGCACTCATTTAATTAGATTCCTTGTAGTAATTGGGTTGCAGTCTTTACATTGCTGCTAGGTTGAGAGCCACCACCACCACCACTTCCTCCACCTGCTTTAGGTTGTGTAAATGTAGGCATAATAGCGCCTCTTTTGGTCTCCGCATATATATCTAGCACTTTATCAAATTCCTGTTTAAATAAGGAATATTGAATGCCACTTAAGGAGGTTAATATAAAATCCATATCCTCATCAAGAGTAACTAAGTCTGTTGCTCCCATTGCAGATTGAGCCATAGCTCTTTTAGTATCCATCAGTTTATTATTAACATAGGTTTGAATGCCTTCGTTATCGAGGTTATATTTTTCCTTAAGGAGCGATACTACTTGCTTATATCCTTCTGACTCTATAGTAGCCTCACTTAAACCTGTTAATGCTCCTGTCTTCTCATCAACATCATATAAAGAGTCTATACCTCCAGCGACAAAAATATTAGCTTTTCCCTCGAACTGGGTTATTCTTTCTTCATTTTGAGCTCTAATCGTTTCATTTAACTTATAAATTCCTATGCTTCCTTCTGCCACTTCTTGATATGATGGAGCGAGATTCATAAATGATCTTCTATACATGCCATACATAGGGTCAGTCTTTTCATATTGACCTGGCTCAAGAGGTGTTGCAGGATCGTTATCAGCCGTAAGTACATTATCAAAATAAGCTGAAAAATCAGTTGGGTCAACAACATCTGGAACGCCACCTACTGCAGTATTGCCTCCAACCTTTTTAGATTGATTCATAAGATCATTTAAATTACTTTTAATATCATCATAGAAAGAATACTTTGCTTTAGCTTCATTCCTCTGATCTACTAAATCATTGATATTCTTATATGATTCTTCAAGGATAGCCTTTTGATTGCCTGTAAAATCTTTGAGAATTTTATTGCCAATGTTAGAACCGGAAGCAGTAGCATTAGGATCCTTACTATAATCAGGAAGAGCACCTACAACCTGTGATACCTCTTCTTCAATCCCTTTTATATTTTCCTCATAACTATCTATCTTATACTCTTCGTTTTTAATTTTTTGGGCATTGTTACTAAGGACAGCTTCAAATAAATTCGCTTGTTTATTAGCTTCTAATTGTTCACGTCTAAATTCAAGTTCATTTTGGCTTTGATTATACCTTAGTAATAACCCAGGTAAACTATCTAAAAGTCTATTTATTGATTCAGCTGCAGCCGAATTATATCTAGGCATTATTGCTCCTAATTAAATATTGCATGATTAACAATTGGGCCAACAACCTGGAAGACCAGCACCATCATCATCACCACCACCAGGAAGAGATTCGTCAATTAAATCTTCCTCAGCTTGAGGCACCATAATTGATAGCTCTACAGGAGTTGGATCTGTTGCTAGGTAATCATTAAATGATCCCCATAATTCATCGACATAGCCTTGACGTTTCTTGCGTACATCTATCATGTGAGACAAAATAGATCCTCTAATTCCACTATGCTCTTGACTTACAGATGTTGAATGCTTCTGTTCAATATAATCTTGAGAAGTAAGAGCTAAGCCGGATCCAGCAAATCCCGCTTTACCCATTGCAGATGACAATGTATTGCTACTTTTCATGCTATTTGCTGCTATCATCTCAATATCGCTTAATGAATTTTGAATATCATTAGATAAAGTTTTGCGAGACATATCTTCACCAAAAGTATCATAAGGTTTAAACATTTGAGCAGCAGCTCCACCATATTGATATCTAGATAATAATGCATGCATTGGAATATCCGTATCACCAAATGGATTTACTTCATTAATATTTACTTCCTCTGAATAATCAAATGCTGGGTTTCCATATATATTCACAGCCGGATTGACATAGGTATGATAAAAAGGATTATTCTCATCCGTATAAACAGGAACCATTCCGGATGCAGTTTGCTCGGATAAATATGGATTAAATGCTATCCCTTGAGACGTATCCTCAGCAATATCCATTCCATAATCTAAGTTATCAATATCGTATAAAGGCATTATGATTGCATCCAATCTTCAAAATCGCCAAAATAAGACCCAGTTTCACTACCAGAGTACTGGTACCCTGGCATTATACAGCTTCCAGCAGAATTAGTATAACCACCAGCATCCAAACAGTCACTACTTGTTTGACTAGTCCATTCACTGACTTGCGTTGGCTCCTGACTTAACCATGTACTATAAGCATTCCACAAGCCTGTTTCATAATCTTGGCGTTGACCCTGTATATCACCTAATAATTGTTGACGTCTATTTGAAAGACCTCCAGTCATCTTTTTTTGTTGATGCTTTAAAGATTTTTGCATTTCGTGCATCTGTTGATTAAATCCACCAGAGCCAGCAAACCCTGCTTTCCCTCCTTGAGTTCTAGCCCCTGACATTTCTTGGCTTTGATCACGCTGAAATTGAGTTATATCACCCACCATAGATCTATAATCTTCTCTATATTGCTTCCTCAATAAATCCTCTCCATAGATGTCATACGCTTCTAACCCTTGCTGATTCCCCTGTACAGTGTCTCCAAATAAAGTATTGATATGCTGAAAGGTATTAAATAGGTCATATAAACCCATCCCTTGGCCACCATATACATCGGTAGTTCCAGGTCCAAATCCTCCTGGATTATCGTAAGGACTAGGCATTATTTTGGTCCCCATTTCCAGGGGTCGTCAGGTCCCGGTGCCAATAAGTTACCTAGGTTTGATGAGGATTGTGGTAAAGATGAACCAACAGATCCAAAGTTAGTATGGTCAATACCTAATCCTAATATATCCAAAAGACTTTTTCCTTCTTCACCCCATCCTGCTTTGAAAAGCGTTTGAGCTGATTCTTTACCCATCGCAGTCTTTCCTGCACGAAGATTTTGATAAGGACCAGTACTCCCAAGAGCATAAGCTGTGCCAGCATCGCTTAAAGCTTGCAACCATTGAGCCGATCCAAAACCTTCAGTCTGACCTGCTACCTCATCTGCAGCATCGATAACATTACCAGAACCATAGCGATATCCAGTTTTATCAAGCTCAATATCTTCCATTCCCTTGCTTCCACCAAATCCAATAGACTTTACTGCATCCACTACATCTCCGCCACGCTCTCCAACTTCACTTCCAAATCGACTGCCAGCTCCTGCAGCTAACGCTAACATTGGGGCTGATAGGAGACCGCCACTCAATACACTTGCTACTAAAGGTAATCCAACACCACCAAGTAGGCGTCCAAAAGCTGAACCTGATTGCTTCTTTCTTATAGCAGCTGCTGCTTCTTCTCGTTCTCTCTTTAATCTTTGATGATCTTCCAAGGCATCGCTTCTAACCCCAGCTAAAAATCTTGCTTGTGACATAATATCTCCTTAAAATTCCTTGTAATTTAGTTCTGTATTGATATCTTTTCCAAACAATTATTATGTCGATACATCAAACTTTAATACTATAGTAAAACTAATATCATTCATAGTGTTTGTTGGGTCAAAAGAAAACATAATAATATCTCCCTTTGAAAAAGTATTTGTTCCTTCTGCTGCAAAATCAAACTCATAACTTGTATCAAGTGCTGCCATATTTACTGTAACTGATTGAGTCGCTGTCGTACTTGGAACTTCACCAACTCCAGTTAATTTATGAAATCCAAATATACTACTGCCACATATGTTTTCACACCTTACCATTACCTTCTCAAGAGAGCCATTATAAGGGCATATAAAAGTAACTCTTTCACCAGCCCCTGTAGTAAGAGTAACCTCTCTTAGGTCCTCATTACCAGCTATAGGTAAATAAGTTTTAGTAGCATTGGTTGAATAAAATCCACATTTAATAAAATGATATGTGTTAGCATCTAAATAATGCTTAGGTATAGCGCAATTTGCTGTTGAAGGGGTATATGTACCACCATTCTCTAACAGATAAATCTCTCTACCTGAGGCACAATCTAATGTTACAAATCTACCAGAATCAGCAATAAAATCTCCTGCAGGATCTACATTAAGGTGACTAACTGCGGTAATAGTGTCTCCATCAATATCTAAATCACCTGCTATAGTAGTTATAGAAGCAGCACCTGCTCCAATCGTTACATCAACCTCGCCACCAGTTGCATGCTCTCCCTCTAATACGAGACCTGTAACAAGTTCTGTAGAGTTTTCATCTACACCATCACTCGCAGCAACCGAAAAGCTTAATTTCCCTGCTTCATTAGGATGGGAAGCTTCTGATACTTGTGAGACTATTCTCGCCCATTGAGTTTCTACTGGAGTCCCAGTAGGTTTATCTGGACCACTAAACAGTAATTCTCCCACTATATTATTATCACCACCAGAAGCCCCACTTTTAGTTTTAAGAAAATGGAGTGTAGGGCCATTAACAGTATTTAAAGTACTTTTAAAAGTTAATTTTTCTGGAGTACCGTCACTTTTTCCACCTGATAATATTAATATAGGTTCTTTATCTAATGCAAAATTCATAAAGGCTACATCACTATTTGTAGCTCCTCTACTAGCACTTGAAGCAGTATTACCAGACTCTATATAATTCTGACCATCAATACCATTCTTGGATTTTATAGTATCTAAGAATAATTTAGAACCTGCTTTTACACCTATATTTCCAGATCCTCCAGATGTACTAGTAGTAGATACAGAAGGAGCATTATTATCGTATGCTACTAATTTAGATACACGATACCAAAAGTTTCCATATTTAACAAATAAAAATAAACCTTTTTCTATAGCCCTAATAGTCATATCTCCATTAGAGCCTTCATTTGGTCTAGGTTTACCTACTCCTGTAGTAGTTCTAAAAGCCTTGATGTGATGTAAGTGTCTATCTTTAGCCATTATCTATTAAGGGATCTCATATTAATGCTTAAATCATTGAGTTTGAAATCTTTAATTAAACCAGTTGCCTTGATGATAATACGCAAGCTTTGACATTTAACAGGGGATTGTTGTGGGTTAAAATATAATCTAGCCTTTGACCATGCCTTTATGGACTGAGGTAATCCTTGGATCCCAGATGGGGAGATTAAACCATCCTCAGGTCCTAATATAGAATTTGTATTATTAGCTTTTACTAAGACAGAGACTCTATTACTAGTTTCATTCGTTGCATCTACACTTTCATATTGATAAGATATATCTACATAATAAATCTTTTTACTTGTTCCTGGAGAACCAAAATCAAGATCTCTGGTTTCTATGAATAATTTATCACTAGCAGTCTCTGCATATGTAGTTAAGTCAATATCGTTAACAAACTCTAATATATCTAAATCAGCAGCAGCAAAAGCATGTACTGATATCGAAGATGGGAATAGATCTGGATAATTAGAATTAACCCTTATTAAGCCAAATAAGATACCGCCTAATTTATATTCATCATTAATACCACTATTATCATTGATTACAGTACCGCTGTTATCCGCAACCTGGCTTGATATATTAGCCTCAAGATCACTAGTTAATTCAGGAGCTGTAATTATATCTAATACGACTGTATTCGCTCCCAATACAGTAGTATTAGTTTGGCCATCTGATAGAAGTACAACTTTATCAGCAATTTGCGCAGTATTACCCTCTGCATCAATAGGATAATATCCTTTAGGCCATATCTTTTTAACTATATATTTATTATTAGGGGCAAAAACATGCCAATAAATGCCTCCTGTATATTCAGGCTGTATTGAATGTAATTTAAAGACGCATCCTGGTATTATACCTTTATCATCAATATTAGGCGTTATAAGGTCAGTATATCCAATACGTATACTTGAACCGAGAGTCCCTGCTATGTCAGGCCCGACTGTGATATAAGCTTGATCAAGGGCAGAGGCTGTATCATCCCATGGGCCAGTAATCGGATCTATAAGGTCGCTATTAGTAAGATGCTCATTATTCCAGAGGTTCGCTAAAGTTTCAGCTATCTCATACCCTGAAGCGCCATCCGTAGATTGTGTCATGGAGCTATAATTAATGCCACTGTGATCTCGAATTGTTATACCAAAAAAAGTGTTAGCAGTATAATCATCTTTTCTGTCTGGAATTATACTAAACTTATCTTTTAAAGAAGTCGACCCCTGGTTTTGAGTATTATCAAAAGTCATTAAGTTTGTGGCTGTGATTGTAATATTGCCTATATCGGGATCATCGCTGCTATCGCACATGTCCCCATAACTTTGGCACTCATAGAACCTATATGTGCTGGTACCTTCTCTATAGTATTTGGGATCATTAACACCTGAATTATCAGTTTGATCTGATCCTTTAAATATTAAAACAGTCATAGATTTTTGATTGTTAGATAATGATCCTCCAATAGCATATGGAGGAGTGTCAGTGATAATCTTTATATCACTCAATTTTAAATTTGTAAAATTCGCCCTTTTGCTCTCAGTACGTCCACCAGTTATATTATATTTTATGCCAACGCCAAAACTATGACTATGGTCTCCCAGCATAGTGATATGTAATTCTAGATCATTTACATTATTGAATGAAAAACCTGTACCTGAATTATTGGCTTGAGCAAATAATCTAAATACTACTGAAGGTAACGTTACAGTATTATTATGGCCAGATGCTTCCCCGTTAATTAAAGAAGAATATCTATTTGGATCATTGTTTCCAAAATGCATATAAGTTTCGTTAGCCACTGGATATCCGGGATTATCATCCTGATTCCCCTCACCTTCTGCTATTACTGTATAATTCCTTGTATCTTGAAGAATTGATCCACTGTCAGGATCCTGATATTGTCCTAACCACCCAAATATTGGAAGACGATTCTCGGGATCTTTTTCTGACGAGTGACCATATAGCCCCCAACTTGTTGAGGATTTAATAATCCCATCAATTGCAGGTAATAATCCTTGAATACTAGAGTCTAGTGGATTTATCCATCCTAGGTAGTGAGTATCATCACTATACCTGTCAAAAAATTTATGTGCGCTTGGTTTTAAAATGATTCGATCAGTGACTGTAGCACCCGACCAATCCCAATCCCCACTAGATCTTGTTAACGTTATAGTTGGGGTATCATCTATGTTTCCATTTAACAATAAGAGCTTGGTCATACTCACTCCCTGCATAATCGTTGAACCTATTACAGTTCCTGCACGAATTTGCAATCCATAATCTGTATTTTCTACAGCAAAGCCATCTCTTCCTATAGGATTGTAAACTTCATGAGTATCTCTATACTCATCAGAAAATAATAATCCATTTAAAGAGCAGTGCTGTAATAAAAGAGGTATACTATACCATGTTAGTCCATCTGTTGTATAATAATTGGACGGCAGATCATTACCTGAATCTATATCTAATACTGATGTTTGAGTTGCGAATTGTTCGGCTTCTGGGAAAGGCTGTAATTGACCTACAATACCGCTAGGTATGCCTGGTTCAAAGGCCCAAGATTTAAATAGAAGCTGCTGCTGCAATCTAAAATGCTTAAGATTGTTCATTGTAGTGGATCTAATACTTACCGCTGAAACAGTTACTGTTTGGCTAAATGTAAGATTTTCCCCTGAGAATGTATCAATGGTAGTACCAACTAAATTAGGTGCTAATGTAATCACTAGCGTGCCTGTATCATCATGATAATACGCTGATAATGGCGAAGAAAATTGATTGACCTTAGCAGCCAAGTATGAACCAAAATTAACAGTAATCCCATTGTCAGAAAAGGGAGGAACCTGTGTGCTATAATATTGCATATCGAGTGTGATTCGATGAGAGCCTATTTGTAAATAAGTTCCATCCTCATCCGTCGAAAAACTTCCTACAAGGCCAGATAATAACCATTTTGATGGAGTCCCTACCATAGCATCTTGATAGTGATTCACAGTCATCTCTACACCTGAAGCATCCTTATTAGCTACATACATGCATGTATCGTCATAATTAATAATAATATTTGATTTAGGTGATAATGAGATTCTATTAAATCCAAACGACCATGATTGAGTTGGCAGATCAAGGATTAAGACATCTCCAGATGATGCAGATGCAGGGTCCTCAAATAATACTACTTGCTTCATCTTTTGAATATATCCAATCATGCCGGTATTCCCAATAAACGTATCCCAACTATAAAACTTCTCTGATTCTATATCCGTATGATCAGCAGTAGCTAATCGTAATTTGTCCTGTAATAAATTTTTTGGAGGCCCTTCTCCATTATACAAAAAGCACCCTAGTTTATTTACCCATATTATTCCGAGTTCTGTCTCAGTAACCTGATAGGGATATTTAATCCCCATATATTTATATTGAGCTTCTAGATATTCATAATCACCTGATATATTAATAATGTATAAACTGCTTTCTTTGAATTGCAAGATCCTATCATTATATGCCATCAAATGCGTTATTGACTCTCCATCATTAATAGCCACGTCAATAAAGTTTTCCTCTGGGAATATATCAAATTGATTAACTGGACTCTTAATCATCCTGTCTAAATTCTGCTCTATTTTAATTACTCCAGCTTGTTTAGAGCAATTAACACCTGGTGCTGCACTATCTTGTTCGTCCATATTAGGATTGAGTGGTAATATCTTATGGGCTTCAATCCCCCCTATATAAGCTCTTCTGTTGGCGATAACTATAGTTTTGTATTTTGCTGCAATTGATTTGGATTCATTGCTATAGCCATTACGTATCTCAAAGGTTAGGCTGGGAAGCGTATCGATCCTTAAGCCTGCTTTCTGCGCTGGGGTAGATAATGGAAAATCATTTCCTGCGGTATAATAAGCATTACCACTAGTCCCATTGTCGAGATATTCTATGACAGTAGTACGCTCTCCTTCATGAGATTCAAAATAAGTTAAGTCTTCAGCAGATGTCCCCCAATGCCAATATCCTAACCAAAGAGGGTCATCAAATATTCCACTAGAATCTCCTGTCCAGTACAGATTTATTCCATTCAGCCTTATATCAAAATCACCAAAATTATGGTGATGCTGTACTCCCACGTTCCTCATCGCTGCATAGAGTTGAAATGATAAAGGCACATTATCTTTTGCATTACTAAATGTATGATAAAATGAGGTAACTTGAGATTCTTGTCCATTATCATATTGAAACGAAATTCCAAATTTCATAGAATCATCAATCATCCATTCGCCTTGATCAACTAATCCATCATCTCCATGACATACTGCTAATGTAATATTCCCATTTTCTAGTTCAGCCGCTAAGTGAGCAGCTGTTGTATTGCTATCTCCAGGAAAGTTAGTATTGTCATCCCTCTCTAAATTAGTATGACTATACAGTTGATGAGTTGCTCCTCCATCAGTATATCCTGATACGCCATCAGCACATGTTGGTGGATATATATGAGAACTTAAAGCGAACCAATCTCCATTTAGCCCTAAATGACCATCATCTGTATATGTATCTAGCTCTGGCATATATGACGTTGGGATGCTTATACCGATCAGAACATCAGGAACATTATAAAACCAATTCTTTCGTATATATTTATAAGTATATACAAAGTCTTCATAGTGGATATAATTACTAAAGTCAGAATCACATATCTTTAATTCACCATCTATAAAGGTAAATACGGGCTTAATATCGACGCTATTAGCAACATCTAAAACGGTAATCTCCTGGTTATTAAGCTTAGTCACTCCATCACTTGGGGTTGCCGTAGAGTCAAAGATTCCTATAGAGTTTGCTTGTTGGACCGCTAATAACTTTGAAGCTCTTTCAATATTATCAGCTACACTAAAATCAGCATTGAATGCAAATAGCCCATAACCAGGCAATAATTGACCTGTAATAAACTCTTCAGCGAGTTCACCATGAACAACTTCTCCTCCCATATGACGCAATTGTCCTGGTATATCTGGACAAACATCTACAAGGGATACTAAGGCATTCTCAGGAACATCACGCCTATCATAGCGATTCTGTATTCCGCCTTCAAACTTATTTAATGGGACATTCTGCTTTGGCATAAGTTATATCTTACAGTGCTTTTTTTAGTGCAGCTTTAATAACACCTTCTACTGTATCATATACTGCATTCATAATCTTCTCTTCGGTCTTCTCTGATAAGAAAGGAATATCAACACTATCATTTAATGCTTTAACTACTTCTTTTTGCAATTCATCATTAAATACTTCATCTATAATGTCATCCCCTAATTTACTAAATATACTCATTTTTGCTCCTTCTTCATTAACTGTGATATTATCTTTACTATTGCATTAAAGGATTTCTCAATCCCCTTTTGTTCTATTTGCATTTTCTTCTGTTGATTAATTAACTGAATGATAATGCCTTCTAATCTTTTAAAACTCTCCTCTAACTCCTCCATTAAAGTATTTTGAATGAAATGATTTTGCTTCCATATAAAGAATCCAAAAGCCATTGCTACAGCTACAGGTATTCCAAACTTCTCTATTATTGCAAATACATCCATTATTTACCATCCAGTACTTCCCCCCATAGCGTTGTTTTGCCATCAATAATTTCAACTACCTCGACCTTAAAGTCTCCATTATTAAAAAAATCAATAATAGCAAAGGCATGATTCCAATTAGTTAATCTCCCACTCAACCAATCTTCATCTTCTTTTATATCCTTCAAACACCCTAAGCTCCATGCACTTATCGTCCCCCCTGCATGTGTCTTAGTATGCCTCTGCAAATCATGAGTATGACCGTACATTATGTTCTCACTATAAACATCTAAATGCTTATATGAGTGATACTTTGATACGAACTTACCATGAGTAAAATTTAGCTTACCTATCTTAAGAGTTTTCTTCCTATTGTAAGGATGAAACTCATAACCTCTATCATCTAGATTAAGAGCATTCTCAGTTGTATATTGCTCTAAGTATGGATATCTATATACAAATTTATCAAGCCATACTTCATGGTTCCCTTGAACAAAATGTCTCTCTTTACACTTTACTTTATCAAGAGAGCTATCTATCTGATCCATCCCCTTATTCACATCATTAATATCCTGCTCTAATAATGGAATTAAATCCTCCATGGGTTTAGCAAATCTACCTTTCCAGTAGTGTGTGCTAAAATGTTGCCATTCCCCAGTGTCACCTAAATCAATATAAATATCAGGCTTTATAATCTCAATAGCTTTACAAACTATTTTGATTGCTTTTTTATCCTCCAAAGGGAAGTGCTTGTCTGGGGTCACTATTGCCCTCTTAACGGCACTTTTTTTCCTTCTAGGCATATTCTCTCCTATTTAATTAATCTCTTGATTTTGAGCCAT
>Ga0098059_1000736_pt1 | contig 17944 bp, 13 predicted proteins | sample 20_taG_FD_92580 | JGI IMG/M metagenome (GOLD analysis project Ga0098059, IMG submission 92580) | Marine viral communities from the Subarctic Pacific Ocean - 20_ETSP_OMZ_AT15318 metaG | ecosystem: Environmental > Aquatic > Marine > Oceanic | place: Subarctic Pacific Ocean | collected 2015-01-19
AAGCATGTCGAAGCCCTGTTGCAGCGCTGGCAAGCCGAAGGCCTGTCGGCGGGCACGATCAAGAACCGCATGGCGCATCTGCGCTGGTGGACCGAGAAGATCGGCAAGGCAGGCATCCTGCCAGCGGACAACACCAGGCTGGGCATCCCTGACCGCCGCTATGTGACCAACGAAAGCAAGGCCAAGGAATTGGGCGATGGGCTGGACAGAATCACCGATCCACACGTCCGCATGAGCCTGCGCTTACAAGCGACCTTTGGTCTGCGACGGGAGGAGTCCATCAAGTTCCAACCCCGTTATGCCGACCGTGGCGACCACATCGCCATCAAAGGATCATGGGCCAAGGGCGGGCGCGACCGGACGGTGCCGATCACGACGCCGGAGCAGCGGACGGTGCTGGACGAAGCACACCGGCTGGCAGGGTTGGGTTCGCTGATCCCTGCGAACAAGACCTACATCCAGCAGCGGCACGTTTACGACGGACAATGCAAGGCGGCGGGTCTGAGCAACATGCACGGGCTGCGGCATCGGTATGCGCAGATGCGATATGAGGCGCTGACGGGATGGAAGGCGCCGGCGGCAGGTGGGCCTCCCTCCAATAGATGGCTAAGTCCAGCGCAACGCGCGGAAGACAGCCATGCCCGCCAGGCCATCAGCCGCGAATTGGGGCATGAGCGGATTCAAATCACCGCCACCTATCTCGGCAGGTAGTCCTGTCGGTAACCGGTGCCGCAATCAATGCGCTGCCTGGCACGAAAGCCACGAAATATGATGCACCAAGTCTCTCTTTCCTTATGTCAGCCTGATAAACTACCGTCCATCTTTCTTTCGCCATCCTGCCCAAGATGAAGCGTTGCATCGTCGGCATCCGCCGCCCCGAGGAACGGAACCGTCCAGCCACTGGCCGGGGCCAGCCTTCGGTCTGGTTCCCGTCGATGTCAACGATGGCGGCGGTGCTGTCTGAAGACAACCGGGCGCTGCTGCGCCTGATCCGCGACCAGCAGCCCAAGTCGTTGACGGCGCTGGCAGCGCTCTCCGGTCGGCGCGTGCCCAACCTGTCGCGCTCGCTGCGAATGATGGAAGGCTACGGCCTGGTCAGGCTCAAGCGGGACGGGCATGGGGTGGAGCCGGTGGCACTGGCGACCAGTTTCAAGATTTTGATCGACTGAAGGTTCGGACGTGAACAACAACAAAGAAGCCGAACGGGCGGAACTGCACAAAACCATCTGGCGCATCGCCAACGACCTGCGCGGCAGCGTGGACGGCTGGGACTTCAAGAGCTACGTGCTCGGCATGCTGTTCTACCGCTTCGTCTCGGAGAACCTCACCGCCTACCTGAACGACGAAGCGCACCGCGCCGGAGAAAAGGCTTTCGACTACGCCGCGCTGTCCGATGCCGATGCCGAACAGGGCCGCGCCGAAACAGTCAAGGAAAAGGGCTTCTACATCCTGCCCTCGCACCTGTTCACCAACGTGCGCCAGCAAGCGCGCAACGATGCCAACCTCAACGAGACCCTGTCGCGCGTGTTCAAGGACATCGAAGGCTCGGCCATCGGCGCGGACAGCGAAGACGACTTCAAGGGTCTGTTCGACGACCTCGATGTCAACAGCAGCAAGCTCGGCCCCACGGTCGCCAGACGCAACGAAAAGCTGGTCAAGTTGCTCGATGCCATCGGTGATCTGCCACTGGGCAGTTTCAGCGACAACACCATCGACCTGTTCGGCGACGCCTACGAGTACCTGATGCAGATGTATGCCTCGACTGCCGGCAAATCCGGCGGCGAGTTCTACACGCCCCAGGAAGTCTCCGAACTGCTGGCACGCATCGCGGTCAGCGGCAAGACTGAAGTCAACAAGGTGTACGACCCGGCCTGCGGCTCCGGCTCGCTGCTGCTCAAGTTCGCCAAGGTGCTGGGCCACGACAAGGTGCGACAGGGCTTCTACGGGCAGGAAATCAACCTGACCACCTACAACCTGTGCCGCATCAACATGTTCCTGCACGACGTGAACTACGAGAAGTTCGACATCGCGCACGGCGACACGCTCACCGACCCGGCGCACTGGGACGACGAGCCGTTCGAGGCCATCGTTTCCAATCCGCCGTATTCCATCAAATGGGCGGGCGATAGCAACCCGCTGCTGATCAACGACCCGCGCTTCGCGCCTGCGGGCGTGCTGGCGCCCAAGAGCAAGGCCGACCTCGCCTTCACGATGCACATCCTGAGCTGGCTGGCGACCAGCGGCACGGCGGCCATCGTCGAATTTCCCGGCGTGCTGTATCGCGGCGGCGCGGAGCAAAAGATCCGCCAGTACCTGATCGACAACAACTACGTCGATACCGTCATCCAGTTGCCGCCCGACCTGTTCTTCGGCACCACGATCGCCACCTGCATCATCGTGCTGAAAAAATCCAAACGCGACAACGCGACCTTGTTCATCGATGCGTCTGCCGAATTCGTGCGCAACGGCAACAAGAACAAGCTGACCGAGGCGAACCAGCAGAAGGTGCTCGACGCCTTCACGGGTCGGAAGGATGTGACGTACTTCGCCAAGCTGGTCGAGAACGCCGACATCGTAGCGAATGACTACAACATCTCGGTTTCGTCGTACATCGAACAGCCCAACAACGATGAAGCCGTGGACATCAAGGCGCTCAACGCAAAGATCGCTCGCATCGTGGCGAAGCAAGCCGAACTGCGGACGCAGATCGATGCCATCGTTGCCGAACTGGAAGGAGAAGATACGTGAGCCGCATTGACTCCCTCATTTCCGATAAATGCGCTGATGGCGTTGAGTTCAAGGCCATTGAAAGCTTCGTCTTGCGGCCCACGAATATTCGATGGACGGACCAAGGCGAGACCGAATATCAATACATTGACCTGACCTCGGTTGACCGGGCGACGCACGCGATCATTGAAACGTCCGCCATTACCAGCGAAAACGCACCGAGCCGTGCGCAGCAAATTGTCCGCGAAGGCGATGTGATCTTCGGAACCACGCGCCCGATGCTGAAACGGTATGCCGTCATCCCACGCGAATACGACGGCCAGATTTGCAGCACAGGATTTTGTGTCCTCCGGCCTGACAACAACATCGTACTCACCAATTTCCTGTTCCATCTGCTCGGAACCGATGATTTCTACACCTACGTCGAAGCCAATGAGCGCGGCGCGAGCTATCCCGCCATCCCAGACAACGTGGTGAAGAAGTTTCGAGTTCCCGTTCCGGCGCTCGAAGTCCAGCGCGAAATCGTGAAAGTGCTTGACACTTTCACCAAGCTGGAGGCGGAGCTGGAGGCGGAGCTGGAGGCGCGTCGGCGGCAGTACAAGTACTACCGCGACGCGCTCTTGACGTTCGGCGAACGCACGGACGCTGACGCAAGCAAGCAAGCAAGCAAGCAAGCAAGCAAGCAAGCAAGCAAGGCTAATGGCAATGGGTGAAATCGGCAAATTCATTCGCGGCCGTCGCTTCACCAAGGACGACATCGTCGAGCACGGCATTCCGAGCATCCATTACGGCGAGATCTACACGCATTACGGTGTGGCCACGGCGTCGACCGTCTCGCATGTCCGTGCGGACATGGCGCAGCAACTGCGGTATGCGCAACCGAACGACGTGGTGATCGCCGCAGTAGGCGAGACGGTCGAGGATGTCGCCAAGGCCGTGGCGTGGCTTGGCGACGAAGACGTTGCGATTCACGATGACTGCTTTCTTTTCAGGCACTCGATGAACCCGAAGTTCGTGTCTTACTGTCTTCAGACCGAGGCCTTTCACGCACAGAAGAACAAATATGTCGCCCGCGCCAAGGTGAAGCGCCTGTCCGGCGAGAGCCTTGCGAAGATTCGTATTCCTGTGCCACCGCTTGAAGAACAGGAGCGCGTTGTCTCCATCCTCGACAAGTTCGACGCACTGGTGAACGACCTCTCCTCCGGCCTGCCCGCCGAGATCAAGGCGCGCCGCCAGCAATACGAGCACTACCGCGACCGCCTGCTCACCTTCCGGGAGGCCGCGTGAGCGAAGACCTCAAGCCCTCCCGCTACGAACCGATTGCGCTTTCCAACGAAAGCACCGTCGTCGCGGAATTCGTGCGCCCGGACGAGGTACGCGAGGAACGCTACCAGTCCGAGGCGGAGCTTGAGCACGACCTCATCGAGCGCTTGCAGGTACAGGCCTACGAATACCTGCGCATCGGCAGCGAGGCCGACCTGATCGCCAACCTGCGCCGCCAGTTGGAGGCGCTGAACAAGATCACGCTCAGTGACAAGGAATGGCAGCAGTTCTTCGGCGAGAAGATCGCCGGGGCCAACGACGGCATCGTCGAGAAGACCGCCCGCATCCAGGAAGACCACGTTCAGGTCTTGAAGCGCGACGACGGCAGCACCAAGAACATCTACCTGATCGACAAGCAGAGCATCCACAACAACCGCCTGCAGGTCATCAACCAGTACGAGATCGAAGGCAAGCGCGCCAACCGCTATGACGTGACGGTGCTGGTCAACGGCCTGCCGATGGTGCACATCGAGCTGAAGCGGCGGGGCGTGGACATCCGCGAGGCGTTCAACCAGATCGACCGCTACAAGCGCGACAGCTTCTGGGCCGGTTCCGGCCTGTTCGAGTACGTGCAGTTGTTCGTCATCAGCAACGGCACGCTGACCAAGTACTACAGCAACACCGTGCGCGACGGCCACCTCGCCGAGCAGCGCAACAAGCGCGACCGCAAGAAAACCTCGAACAGCTTTTCCTTCACCAGTTGGTGGGCCGACGCGAAGAACCAGCCGATCACCGAACTGGCCGATTTCACCAAGACCTTCTTCGCCAAGCACGCGCTGCTGAACATCCTCACCCGGTATTGCGTGTTCGACGTGGATCGCAAGCTGCTGGTGATGCGCCCCTATCAGATCGTCGCGGCGGAACGCATCCTGCAACGCATCGCCACTGCCACCAACCATCGGCAACTGGGAACGGTGGCGGCGGGCGGCTACATCTGGCACACCACGGGCAGCGGCAAGACGCTGACCAGCTTCAAGGCCGCTCAACTGGCGCGTGGGCTGCCGGAAATCGACAAGGTGCTGTTCGTGGTGGACCGCAAGGATCTGGACTACCAGACCATGCGCGAGTACGAACGCTTCGAGAAAGGTGCGGCCAACTCCAACACCTCGACGGCGGTGCTGCAAAAGCAACTGGAGGATGCGAACGCACGCATCATCATCACTACCATCCAGAAGCTCAGCCGCTTCGTTGCCAAGAACAAGAAGCACCCGGTGTACGACGCGCACGTCGTGGTGATCTTCGACGAATGCCACCGCAGCCAGTTCGGCGACATGCACGCGGAGATCACCCGCGTCTTCAACCGCTACCACCTGTTCGGCTTCACCGGCACGCCGATCTTCGCCGACAACGCAGGCTCGGGCGGCAACCCGCGCTTGCGCACCACCGAGCAGGCCTTCGGCGACAAGCTGCACACCTACACCATCGTCGATGCGATCAACGACAAGAACGTGCTGCCGTTCCGCATCGACTACATCAACACCATCAAGACCGCGCCGAACGTGCGCGACAAGCAGGTGTCGGCCATCGACACGGAGCGGGCGCTGCTCGCGCCGGAACGCATCACGCAGATCGCGGGCTACATCCGCGAGCACTTCGACCAGAAGACCAAGCGCAGCGCCAGCTATCGGCACGGCGGCAAGCGGCTCAACGGCTTCAACTCGCTGTTCGCCACGGCCTCCATCGACGCGGCCAAACGCTACTACACGGAGTTCACCAGCCAGCAAAAGGACATCCCGCCCGCACAGCGGCTGAAGATCGGCCTGATCTACAGCTTCGCCGCCAACGAGGACGTCGATGGCCTGCTGGAAGAGGAGGAATTCGAGACCGAAGGGCTGGACCAAGGCTCGCGCGACTTCCTCGATGCGGCCATCAAGGACTACAACGGCCTGTTCGCCACCAACTTCGACACCTCCGCCGACAAGTTCCAGAACTACTACAAGGATTTGTCGCAGCGGCTGAAGAACCGCGAGCTTGACCTCGTGATCGTGGTCAACATGTTCCTGACCGGCTTCGACGCCACCACGCTGAACACGCTGTGGGTGGACAAGAACCTGCGCGCGCACGGGCTGATCCAGGCGTATTCGCGCACCAACCGTATCCTCAATTCGGTCAAGACCTACGGCAACATCGTTTCCTTCCGCGATCTGGAACAGGCCACCAACGACGCGTTGGCGCTGTTCGGAAACAAGGACGCCAAAGGCATCGTGCTGCTCAAGCCCTACGCGGACTACTACGCCGAGTACCAGAAGAAGGTCGCCGAACTGGTGGCGCTGTTTCCACTGGGCAAGGCCATCACCGGCGAGGCTGCGCAGAAGGCGTTCATCAAGCTGTTCGGCTCGATCCTGCGGCTGAAGAACATCCTCACGGCCTTCGATGATTTCGCGGGCAATGAAATCCTCAGCGATCGCGATTTTCAGGACTACCAGAGCCTGTACCTGAACCTGTACGCCGAGTTCCGCAGTGCCTCCGACGCCGAGAAGGAAACGATCAACGACGACGTGGTGTTCGAGATCGAGCTGATCAAGCAGGTCGAGATCAACGTCGATTACATCCTGATGCTGGTCGAGCGCTACCTCAAGGCCAAGGGCACCGGCCAGGACAAGGAAATCCGCGCGACCATCGAGCGCGCGATCAATTCCAGCCCGTCGCTGCGCAACAAGAAAGACCTCATCGAGCAGTTCGTGGATTCCGTTTCGCCGAAGGCCCGGGTGGATGCGGAATGGCAGGCGTTCGTTGCCAGGAAGAAGGTCGAGGAGCTTGACCGCATCATCGCCGACGAAGGTCTGAACCCGGACGAGACGAAGACGTTCGTGGACAACGCCTTCCGCGATGGCGGAATTCCGACTACCGGCACGGCCATCACCAAGATACTGCCGCCCGTCTCGCGGTTCTCCAAGAACAACAACCATTCGGCGAAGAAGCAGACGGTGCTGGAGAAGCTGGCGGCGTTCTTCGAACGTTATTTCGGGCTGGCCTGACATGACTGATACCGCATCCCAAACTGCACTGTTCGAGGACGATTACCTGCTCCGTGAGCTTGGGCAGGTTGCTCATGTGCCGCAAGTCGCCCTGACGGAACTGGTGGCGAACGCATGGGATGCGGGTGCGACAAAGGTTGATTTGATCCTGCCCGCCGAGATCGGCGGCACGCTGACCATCACGGACGATGGCCACGGCATGACTCCGGCACAGTTCAAGAAGCGATGGATGACGCTGCGCTACAACCGCGAAAAGCATCAGGGCACAAACGTCGAGTTCCCGGCAGGCCGTACCGCACGTCCCCGTCGGGCCTATGGGCGCAATGGAGTTGGGCGGCACGGTCTGCTCTGTTTCGCGGACGAATACGAAGTGCAGACTTGGCGTGACGGCATAATGACGACGTTCACTGTAGGCACGGAATCCGGCCCCAGCCCCTTCGTTCTACGTAGCGAAACTTCAGGTCATAAAACTGGCAGCGGCACTCGGCTTGCAGTTCTGGTCGCCCGCAAGCTGCCTGACGCCGATGAAATCCTTACAGTGCTGGCGGCGCGCTTCGTCCACGACCCCGAGTTCGAGATCCGGGTCAACGGCACGCAACGCACCTTCGCGGAGATCGAAGGCAAGGTCAACGAGCAGACGCTTGACCTTGGTAACGGCCACAGCGCCACAGTCATCGTGATCGACTCGACCCGCCTCAACCATTCCTCCGTGCATCAGGGCATTGCCTTTTGGGTGCAGAAACGGCTGGTTGGCACGCCGTCTTGGGCGGTAGGACAGATTGCAAATTTTGATGGGCGCACCCGTTTCGCTCGACGCTACAAGGTGATCGTTGATACGCATGGCTACGAATCGGATGTCGAACAGGACTGGACTGCATTCCGCTTGACCGATGCCGTGCGTGATCTGTATCGCGCAACTGCCGGACATATCGGAAAAGTAGCGCAGGAGCTTGCGGCAGAGATCGTTGAGGCAACATCGGAAGACGCCCTGACCCAGAATCGCAGCGAACTAGCCATGCTTGGACAGGGCGCTCGCATCGAGGTGGCCGAGTTCACGAAGGTTGTGGCACAAGCGCATCCGACCGTGTCACCGGAATTCCTTGCCACTGCCGTCAAAGCCGTCATTCATCTGGAGAAATCGAAAAGTGGCGCTGCCTTGCTACAAAAGCTCTCGACACTGCCTGCTGATGACATCGATGGCTTGGACAAGCTACTTGCGGAATGGTCGATCAAGGATGCGCTGCGTGTGCTCGATGAGATCGACAGCCGCATCGGTGTAATCGAAACAATCCAGCGGCTGGCCAACGACTCAACCACAGACGAATTGCACACTCTGCACCCCTTGATTTTGCGCTCGCGCTGGGTGTTCGGACCGGAATTCGAATCGCAGGAGTTCTGCTCCAATGCCACGCTGAAGACTGTAGCCAGCGAACTATTCAAGAGCACGGAAGCCCAGTTCATCAACGACCGTAATCGCCCAGACATCGTGGTGCTGCCGGACAAAACTACGTGGCAGATGACGGGTCTGGAATCCTTTGATCCTGCCGATACCACGCTCACCCAGATGCAACATGTTCTGGTAATCGAATTGAAAAAAGGAGGCTTCGAACTGACCCGCAAGGAAGTGAATCAGGCAGATGGCTACGTGCAGGACATCGCCTCGTCTGGAGCTATGTCCGGTACTCCTTTCATTTGCGCGTGGGTCGTTGGGCAAAAGGTGGCGGCAGGTGTTGCTCGTGAAAAGGAAGTGGGCGATGGCAATCGAAAATTCGGGCGCATTCGTGCTGTAACGTTCGGTTCCCTCGTCGATACCGCCAATGCCCGTCTGCTGAAACTGCGCAACGTTCTGGCCTCCCGGTATGAAGGCATTGCCACCGACCAGTTGCTCAACCGTGTGCTGACACAGCCTGTTCAGGCAGACATGACGTTTACCGGCAAGGAACCAGAAACCCAATCAGGGGCTTCGGATGGCTAACCACTATCCCAGCCTCAATCCGGAGAAGGCGCTCATCTGGCGCATCATCCACCGCGACAACCTGCCGTGGATTCTGGACAACGGCCTGCACTGCGGAAACGGCGGCATGCAGGCTCCGCGCTGGGTGAGCATCGGCAACCCTGAACTGATCAGCAAGCGCGCCAACCATCCCGTGCCGCTGCCACCAAGTGGTTTTCTGAACGACTACGTGCCGTTCTATTTCACCCCGTTTTCGCCGATGCTGCGCAACATCCATACCGGCTGGGGTGGCATTCAGAGGAGGCCCAACGAAGAGATCGTGATCCTGGTTTCCAGCCTGCATCACGTCGCCGCCCAAGGGCGTCCTTTCCTGTTCACCGACAGCCACGCCTACTATCAGTGGGCAAACTTCTACTCCGACTTGGCTGATCTAGACAAGATCGACTGGCCTTTGCTTCAGGCACGGGATTTCCGGCGCGACCCGGAAGACCCAGCTAAATTCGAGCGATATCAGGCCGAGGCATTGGTTCACCAACACTTGCCGATCAATGGTTTGCGCGGCATTGTGTGTTATACAGATAGGCTGAGACTGGTCATCGAGCAGCAGCTTCAGGCACGCAACCTGAACTTGCCAGTGTATGCCCGTACTGGTTGGTATTTCTGATGATTACGTTCACACAAGGCAATTTGCTGGAGGCTCGCGCCGAGGCGCTGGTCAACACCGTCAACACCGTGGGTGTGATGGGCAAGGGCATCGCGCTGATGTTCAAGGAGCGTTTTGCCGAAAACTTCCGCCGCTACGCAGTCGCATGCAAGGCTAAAGAAGTACGCATCGGCAAGATGTTTGTCACCGAGGTCAACGAACTGGACGGTCCGCGCTGGATCGTCAACTTCCCGACCAAGCAGCACTGGCGCGGTGATTCGAAGATCGAATGGATCACCGATGGGCTGCAAGACCTGCGCCGCTTCCTGATCGAGAACAAGGTCAAATCCATTGCCATTCCGCCATTGGGTGCGGGCAATGGTGGGCTGGACTGGGCCGAGGTGCGCTCGCAGATCGAGGAAGCGCTGGCCGGCCTGGACACCGAAATCGTCGTGTTCGAGCCAATCCAGAAGTACCAGAACGTTGCCAAGCGCACGGGCGTGGAGAAGCTGACCCCGGCCCGCGCTCTGATTGCCGAACTGGTACGTCGCTATTGGGTACTGGGCATGGAATGCAGCCTGCTGGAAATCCAGAAGCTGGCGTGGTTCCTCGAACGCTCCATCGGGCGCGCGGGTTTGACGCCGCTGGATTTGCGCTTCGCACCACACAAGTACGGCCCCTATGCCGACCGTCTGCGCCACCTGCTGGAGGGGCTGGACGGCAGCTACCTGCACTGCGACAAGCGCATCGGCGACGCTGACCCTCTAGACGTGATCTGGTTCGACGACGGTCGCAAGACCTTCGTCCAAACCTACCTCAAGAGCGAAGCCAAGGATTACGTCCCCGCGCTGGAGGCCACGGCAACCCTGATCGATGGCTTCGAGTCACCCTACGGTATGGAACTGCTCGCCACAGTGGACTGGCTGCTGTCGCAGGAAGGCGTTGCCCCGACGGTGCCCGCCGTGCGTGAGGGATTGCGCCAGTGGCGCGGTGGCCCGGGCGCGGCGGCGCGCAAGGACAGGCTGTTTGATGACCGATCGCTGAGCATCGCGTTGGAACGGCTTGCACCGAGTGCTTTGGCGACCTAAGCCAGCAAGTACCTGGGGCAGTTGTCAACCAATGGTTGATAACTGCCACCGAAAGCCAGCTCACAGAGAACAAAGGGAAAGGCAAGGGAACGGCGCCCAAGGGACAACGGCCCTACCCAAAAAAAAAGGAAACGGCCACTCTCAAGCCGAAGGGGCACCGATCACCAGATTCCCCGACGGCGCCAACCCGTCGATGTAATCCGACCAAGCCTGCAGCATCTCCCGTCGCTGTTCGGCGTACTCGGCACGGTTGTAGACGCCGCGCACGCCGCCGATGGTGTGGTTCAGCGCTTTCTCCACCACGTCCGAAGACCAGCCCTGCTCGTGCAGCAGCGTCGAAGCGGTTCGCCGCAGGTCATGGATGGTGAAGGCGGGAATCTCCTGCGCCTGCAAAGACACCTTCAGCGCCTGGTTCAGCGCGTTGCTGGCGAAGGGCTTGGCCAGGGTGCCACGCCCCGGCAACACCCAGACGCTGCTGCTGGCCAGCGGCTTGAGTTCCTTGAACAGCGCCTGCGCCTGAGTGGACAGGTAGACGATGTGTGGCTTGCCGGTCTTGGAGTTTTCGACCGGGATGTGCCATTCGCCTTCGTCCAGATGCACGTCCTTCCACTGCGCCAGCATCAGCTCGGACTTGCGCACCAGGGTCATCAGGAGCAACTGGAAGGCGATCTTGAACTGGCGGCGGATATTGGAGGTCTGCATGGCGCGCAGGAATAGCCGGATTTCGTCCGGCGTCAGTGCCCGGTCGCGGGCGGCGGCGCGGTAGACGTGCCGCATGGGCAGGGCCATGACCGGGTTGGCCTGGATCAGGCCGCAGGTCAGCGCGTAATCGAACATGCGCTTGAGCAGGCCGCGCACCTGGCCGGCGGCGGCATCGAAGCCTTGTTCCTTCTTGCGCCAGATGACGCTGCGCACGTCCTCAGCGGTGATGTCACGGACCGGCTTGCTGCCGATGTGCGGCAGGATGTCCTTTTCCAGGTAGCGGCGCGGCATGGTCACGTCCTTGCGGTCGCGTGACTGGATGTCCTTGAAGAAGCGTTCGGAGAACTCGGCCACGGTGGCGTCTTCTGCGCCGGCCACCTTGGCTTGTTGCTTCTTCTTTGCCGGCGATTCGCCCATTGCTACTTGCTGGGCCGCCTCGTCCCGTTTCAGGCGAGCGTTCTTCAGCGTCAGCGCGGGGTATTTGCCCAGTGTCAGCTTCTCGTACTTGCCATTCAGGCGGTAGCGGTAACGCCAGACGATGCCCCCGGTCGGGAACACTTCCACATGAAGCCCCCGATCGTCGGTGACCGTGTAGGTCTTGTCTCTGGGCTTGAGCGCCTTGAGTGCAGTGTCGGTCAGTGCCATCTCATCCTCCGTATGTCCAAGTAGAGGGGAGAAAGCAATCAACCCGCTACTTGGAACTAAACTTGGACATAAAAGTGAGTGGCTTTGACTGTATCACCGAATCACTCAGTAGACATAAATCCCTTTGTTTACGCGGCTTAAAGCCACATCAGAAGACTTCAGTGGATGTCCTTGGACCCCACATCACTTCCCGATACAGAACCCGGCAAAGATGCGGCCCAGCAGGTCTTCCTGGGTAAAGCGGCCGGTGATTTCGCCCAGCGCGTCGTGGGCCAGTCGCAGCTCTTCGGCCGCCAGTTCGGCAAAAGCCTGGTCGGCAAGCTGGGTGCGCGCCAGACGCAGGTGTGCAGCGGCGCGGCGCAGGGCATCGACGTGGCGGGTGCGCGCGGTGAACAGGGGTTCGTCCGAGGCGTTCAGGCCGGCGTGGCGGTGCAGGGCCGCGACCAGGTCGGCCACGCCCTGCCCGGCCTTGGCCGCCAGTCCCAGGGTGGGGGGATCACCGCCCGCTCGCCAACCCACCACGCCGCCACTCAGGTCGACCTTGTTGGCCAGCCGCCAGCAGGGCCGGTCCGGCCCCAGCCGGGTGAGCAGCGCGGCGTCGTCGGCACTCATGCCCTGCCGGTCGTCGACCAGAAACCACACCAGATCGGCCTGCTCGATGGCGGCCCAGGCGCGGCGAATGCCCTCGGCCTCGATGGCGTCTTCGGTGTCGCGCAGGCCGGCGGTGTCGATCAGCGTGACCGGCAGCCCATCGAGCGTCAGATGTTCGCGCAGCAGGTCGCGGGTGGTGCCCGGCACGTCGGTGACGATGGCCGCGTCGACGCCGGCCAGCTGGTTGAGCAGGGTCGATTTGCCGACGTTGGGCGCGCCGCTGAGCACCACCGTCAACCCTTGCTGCAGCGCCCGGCCGCGCTGCGCGTCGGCGCTCAGGTGCTGCAGGTCTTCATCCAGCGCGGCCAGACGGGCGTGCAGGTCGGCGTCGGCCAGCCAGTCAACATCCTGGTCAGAGAAATCCAGCGCACCCTCGATGAACACGCGCGCCGCCACCAGCGCTTCGGCCAGCGCGGTGATGCGCGTCGAAAAACGCCCTTCCAGCGACTGGAACGCGGCCTTGGCAGCGCGTGCCGAGCCGGCGTCCACGAGGTCGATGATGGCTTCGGCCTGGGCCAGATCGAGTTTGCCGTTGACGAACGCCCGCTCCGAAAACTCGCCGGGCCGCGCCACGCGCGCGCCATGCACGCAGGCGGCGCGCAGCAGGGCATCCAGCGCGGCGGCGCTGCCGTGGCCCTGCAGTTCGACCACGTCTTCGCCGGTGAACGAGGCCGGCGCCCTGAAGCACAGCAGCAGGCCCTGATCGAGCGCGGCGCCGTCGGCATCATGGAAGGTGCGCAGGGCGGCCTGCCGTGGCGCGGGCAGGGGGGCGCCGGTCAGCGCGCCGGCCACCGCGAAGGCCATGGCCCCGGACAACCTGAGAATGCCCACCCCGCCCCGCCCGGCGGCGGTCGCCACCGCCACGATGGTGTCGCCGGCGGCCGGCGGCGGGGCGGTTACCACCGGCGATGCGCGTTAGCGGCGCGCCGCTGCCTTGGCCGCATCTTCACGCTCGAGCTTGCGGGTGATGTACCACTGCTGGGCAATGCCGATGAGGTTGGAGGTCAGCCAGTAGAGCACCAGGCCGCTCTGGAAGAAGGTGAAGAACGCGGCAAGCATGATCGGCATCACCATCATGATCTTCTGCTGCGTCGGGTCCATCATCTGCTGGCCCGAAATCTTCTGCTGCACCCACATCGAAATGCCGAACAGCACCGGCAGCACGAACCACGGGTCGGGCAGCGCAAGGTCGTCAATCCACAGGATGAAAGGCGCCTGGCGCAGCTCCACCGACTCCAGCAGCACCCAGTACAGCGCAATGAACACTGGGAACTGCAGCAGCAGCGGCCAACAGCCGGCCAGCGGGTTGAAGCCCTCTTTCTTGTAGAGGTCCATCATCGCCTTCTGCAGCGCTTCGCGATTTTCGCTGTAGCGCTCACGAATGTCGGCGATGCGCGGCGCGAATTTCTTCATCTTCGCCATCGACCGGTACTGGGCTTCCGAGAGCTTGTACATCGCGCCCTTGACCAGCAGCGTCAGCAGAATGATCGCAAAGCCCCAGTTGCCGGTCAGCGCGTGGAACTTGCTGAGCACCCAGAACAAGGGGCCGGAGATGGGCGTGAGAATGCCGTAGTCGGTGGTCAACTGCATGCCGGGCGCGATGTCGGGCAGGCGGTCCTGCAACTTCGGGCCAACGAAGAACGGCGTGACGAACACCTGCTGCTCGCCCGGAGCGACGCTGCGGCTGGCCCCCACGTACTGGGCGAAATACCCCTGGTCGGCCGCCGGTCGCGTTGCAAACGTGGCCACCGCATCGGGGTCGTTGATGATGGCGGTGACGAAGTAGTGCTGCAGAAAGCCGATCCAGCCGCCGGTCTGCTGCTTTTCGAAGGCTTCGTCGGCAATGTCGTCGAGCTTGATCTTCTCGAAACGGTAGCCGTCTCCATCTTCGCGCTGCTCATAGAACGCGGTGCCGGTGAAGGTCATTGCAAACCGGGGCTCGCCGCCGGTGGCAAACGCCGTGCGCTGGAAGCGCGCGTACGGGCTCAGGTTCAATGCGGCGGCGCCGGTATTGGTGACCTCGTGGCGAATCTCGGCCAGATAGCGGTCGCGTTCGAAGCGGTAGATCTTGCGCACTTCGGCGCCATCGACCGAGGCGGTCAGTACCAGCTCGACGGCGTCCTGACCGTCGGCCAGGCGCACGTGCGGCGTCTTGGTGCTGAACTCGGTGAGGTGCGTCACCAGCGCCGATTCGGTGCCCACCAGGCCGCTCTGCAGAATGAACAGGCGTCCCATGCGGTCATCGAGCAGTGACAGGTTCTGCTCGGGATGCTCGGCCGAGACCCCGTAGCCCTTCAGCTCCAGGCGCCGAAGCTGCCCGCCTTGCAGGGCGATCTCGGCGCGCACCACATCGGTTTCGACCACCACGCGGGCGCCGGGGTCGGCCGGCGGCGCGTCGGCCGGGGCCTTGGCCGAGACGGCCTGCGGCACGTCGATGTCGGTGGGCGTGGTCGGCGCCGTCTTGCCGGCGTCAGCGGGCAGGGCGGCCGGCACATCGTCCGGATTGGCGGGGGGCAGGGGCGCCGCCGACTCGGCCTGCGCGTCGCCATTGCGCGCGCTGCCGTAGTCGTCCTGCCAGCTCTGAAACAGGAAAAAACCCACCACGGCCAGCAGGGCGATCAGGACAAAACGGCGGTTTTCCATGCGATCAGGAGTACTTATGTGGAGCGAGGCGTCGTGGCCTCGTCGAGAGGGGAGGCGCAGCGGCAGTCGCGCGGCGGGACCGGGTCCAGTCCGCCTTCACGCAGCGGGTGGCACCGCAGGATGCGCTTGCACGCCATCCACCCGCCCGCGAACGGGCCATGAACCTTGATGGCGTCGACGGCGTACTGGGAGCAGGTCGGATAATACCGGCAGCGCGGCGGCAGCAAGGGGCTGATGGCGTTGCGATAGACCCAGATCAGCCCCAGCATCAGGGCCGACAGCGCCGCCTTGAGCGGGCCGATCATGCCTTGAGCCGCGACCAGAGCAGCTCGAAGCTCTCGCGCAGACGTTCGGGCGGCACCTTGCCGGCATCGGCACGCGCCAGCACCACCACATCGACCGCACTGAGGTCGGCGGCGTGCAGGCGAAAGCTCTCACGCGCCCAGCGCTTCACCTGGTTGCGCGCAACCGCGCGCTTGAGTGACTTCTTGGCAATGGCGAGCCCCAGTCGGGGATGGGCTTCAGCGTTGCTGCGCACCACGGCCGTCAGGCCGGGAAAGCTGAAACGGCGCCCGTCGGCAAACACCGCCTTGAACGAGGCGGGCGTGAGCAGGCGGGCACTGCGGGGGAAGCGATGCATGTGCGTCCCCTCATCATTCAACGGTCGTGACCGCCCGCTCAGACTGCGAGGCGCTTGCGACCCTTGGCACGACGACGGTTGATCACGGCGCGACCACCCGGGGTGGCCATGCGGGCACGGAAACCGTGGGTACGCGCACGACGGACTTTGCTGGGCTGAAAGGTACGTTTTGACATGACGAGGCTCGAAAGACCGACTACAAAAAAGGGCGCGGAGCGTACCACCCACACCGGGGTGCGGCAAGCACCGGCCCGCGGCCACGCGCCCTACTCGCCGCGCAACACATGCGCCGGCGGCGTGTTGAGGGCGCGGCGGACGCTGAGCAGGCCCATCACCGTCACCAGCGTCGCGCCGGCCAGACCGCCGCCGAGCCAGATCATCGGCCGCGGGCCGTAGGGAATCTGAAACACCTGTGCGGCCAGCCCCCAGGCAATCAGTTGCGCGGTCATGGCGGCCGTCAGCCCCGCCAACAGGCCCAGCACCGCGTATTCGGCGAGCAGGCCGGCGCGGATCACCGAGCGCCGGGCGCCCAGGGTGCGCAGCAGCGCGACCTCGCGGGCGCGTTCGTCACGGGTGCCGATCATTGCCGACAGCAGCACCAGCAGCCCCGCCGCCAGCGCGAACAGGAAAATCAGCTCCACCGCACGGACGATGCGGTCCATGATGCCGCGCACCTGCGTCAGCAGGGCGTCGATGTCCAGCGCCGTGACATTGGGAAAGGCCGCCACCAGATCCCGCAGAATCGGCTGCTGCGTCGGGTCGAGATAGGCGCTGGTGAGGTACTGCGTGGGCACGTTGCCGTCGAGCACGCCGGGCGGCGCCAACAGGAAGAAATTGGGCTGAAAGCTGTCCCAGCGCACGGTGCGGATGTTGGTGACGGTGAGCGTTACCACGTCGCCCGCGAAGTCCAGGGTCAGGCTGTCGCCCAGCCCCACGCCCAGCCGCTCGACCACGTAGTCGTCAATCGACAGCCACGGCTGGCCGCGGCCGGCCTCGCCCCACCATTGGCCGGTATGGACCTCGTTGTCGTCATTGAGCCGGGTGCTCCACGACAGGTTGAAGTCGCGGTTGATCCAGCGCTGGGTTTCGGGATCGTCGAACGTGTCTACCGTCACCGTCTGGCCGTTGATCGCCATCAGGCGGCCACGCGCCTGCGGCCAGAAGCGCGGCGCAGGCATGTCGCGTTCGGCGAAAAAGGTCTTCAGCGGCGCCACCTGCCCGGGCTGGATGTTGATGAAAAACTGGTTGGGCGTGCCCTCCGGCAAACGGTCTCGCCAGGCATTGAGCAGATCGCGCTGCACCACCGACACCAGCAGCAGCGCCACCAGCGCCACGCCCAGCGCCACCAGTTGGCCGACGGTGGCGCCCTGACGCCGCACCAGGTTGCCCAGCCCGAACCGCCACGCCGCTCCGCCGGCCTGACGCAGCGGCGCCAGCAGGCGCACCAGGGCGAAGCCGACACCGCCCAGCAGCAGCGCCAGCGCCAGTCCGCCGCCGATGACGGCGGCGGCGGTCTTGAGGCTGCTGGTCTGCCACAGCAACAGGGCCAGCACCGCCCCCACGCCACTGAGCCGCGCACCCCAGCCCAGACGATCCGGCACTGCCGCGCGCTGAAAGACCCGGGCGGGCGGCGTGTTGCGCGCCGCCACCAGCGGCGGCAGACCAAAACCCAGCACCAGCAGCAGGGCCAGCACGCCGCCGCCGAACAGGGGCGCCAGCGACGGCGGCGGCAGTTCCAGCTGGATCAGCTCCCCCAGAATCGCCGCGATGCCCGCCTGCCCCAACCAGCCCAGCGCCGCGCCGACCGCGCCGCCGAGCAGCCCCAGCAGCGCCAGCATCAGGCCCAGCGTCTGCAGGATGAAGCCGCCCGAGGCCCCCAGACATTTCAGCAGCGCCACTTCATCGCGCAGTCGCAGGCCGAACTGCCAGGCACTCAGTGCGATGGCGGCG
>Ga0098059_1000737_pt1 | contig 17935 bp, 17 predicted proteins | sample 20_taG_FD_92580 | JGI IMG/M metagenome (GOLD analysis project Ga0098059, IMG submission 92580) | Marine viral communities from the Subarctic Pacific Ocean - 20_ETSP_OMZ_AT15318 metaG | ecosystem: Environmental > Aquatic > Marine > Oceanic | place: Subarctic Pacific Ocean | collected 2015-01-19
ACAGGGGTCGAACCTGTGACCTACGGCTTGTAAGGCCGTCGCTCTACCAACTGAGCTAACCACCCTCCTCAGAGAGAGGCGCATTCTACCGAAATATCGGTCGGTGTCAAACATTTCAGTTGCAGGTTTGTGTACAAGGAAAGATCCGCAAATTACCATAGGCCAACTTTTCAATTGACCGGTATACCCATGGAAATTTTCAAGGAATTTACCTTTGAGGCGGCTCACCTTCTACCGAATGTCGCAGAGGGACATAAATGTGGTCGGTTGCACGGGCACTCCTACCATATCAGGCTTTATCTGAGCGGCACCGTCGGCAAACAAACTGGCTGGGTAATGGACTTTGGCGATCTTAAAGATTACTTCAAACCGGTCTATGACCAACTCGATCATCATTATCTCAACGAGATCGACGGACTGGAAAATCCCACCAGTGAAAATATAGCCAGATGGATCTGGGCACGGTTAAAACCGACGCTCCCCCTGCTGAGTAAAATCGAGGTTCGGGAAACCTGCACGTCCGGCTGCATCTACTGCGGCGACTGACTCGGTAATCCTTGTGCGACTGTTCATCGCCCTGTCACTCACAGAAACAGTAAATCGACTTCTGGATGATATTTGCCAACAACAGTTGAACGATGCCAGTCGCTGGGTGCCTGCACAACGCCGCCATCTGACATTGAAGTTTCTCGGTGAGCAAACAGCCGAGCAGACCGCCATTGCCGAACGGATCGTCCAGGCCCTCCGTGCTGAACAATTTGACTTATTGCTGAAGGCTGTCGAGCGATTCCCCAGCGAAGAAAGCCGGATCATTGCTGCCATTGCCGACTGTTCGGCACCATTGATGGCACTGCATCAGCAGCTTTCCACATCGCTTGCTGCCGGCGGCTTTGAAACGATGCAGCAGGCATTCAGGCCGCACATTACGCTGGGGAAAGCCTCCGCTACACCCAGTGCAAAAATCAACCTGGATATCGATATCTGTTTACCTGTCAGGCAGATAACCCTGTTTCAGAGTCAACTGACAGCCAATGGACCTTTGTACAGCCCTCTGGCAACTGTAAACCTGTGCTAAACAATATCCCCAAGCGCTTCATCCAGTTCGACAAAATGGAAGGAATAGCCGGACTCGAGCAGTTTTCGCGGGCACGCCCGCTGCCCCGTCAGCAATAACTCCCTGGCCATTTCACCAAACAGCAGTACTGCCACGGGTTCCGGCATGGGGAAGATGGTCGGACGGTGCAGCGCAGAACCGAGCGCCGCGGTAAATTGACGATTCGTCACTGGATTCGGGGCCGTAGCGTTGACCGCTCCCTGCAGAGCAGATTGTTCCAGGCAATAAAAAATGATCGCCACTTCATCGGCTATATGAATCCAGGGCATCCACTGCTTACCAGAACCCAGGCGGCCGCCCAATCCCATACGGAAAGGCAACAACATTCGACTCAGTGCGCCACCACCAGCCCCCAGCACTATGCCGGTCCGCAGGTAGCATATCCGGGTTCCCAGCGAGGCAAACTGTGAGGCACTCTGTTCCCATTCCAGACAAAGACGGCTGGCAAAACAATCGTGCTGAACGCCATCCTCCCCCAGCGGCTCGTCTTGGTGAGGGCCGTAATAACCTACGGCGGAACCACTGACCAACACCGAAGGCGGCAAGGGCGCTTTCTGAAAATGCTCGAATAACCGGTTGGTAGTGCCGACCCTGCTGTCCACGAAGGCCTGTTTGCGCCGGTCATTCCAGCGACCGGCAACCAGCGGTTCACCAGCCAGATTGACAATATAGTCGATAGGTTGTTCCGGAGACAGGGCGTCAAGGTTCTCAACAAACTCGACACCGGGAAGTTTTTTCAGTGCCTGTTGTGGGTCACGACTCAGACCAATTACCCGGGCACCCCTGGAGAGGGCCTCACGGCAGAATTGGCTGCCAATAAACCCGGTAGCACCGGTCACCAATACTATTTTATCCTGCATGACACGCTCCCGGAAGTGATTGGTCAACTTACTGATTCCAAACGGGCCAATCGCACTCAGAGCGCCATACCGCTTACCTCAATCGGCACCCATCAGGCTGAGTAGCTCAAGGGTTTTCTGTTCCATCAAGGCCCGGTCACTGGCTTCCACATTGAGTCTGACGACTGGCTCGGTATTACTGCTGCGCAGATTAAACCGCCAATCAGTATAGGCCACACTCAGTCCGTCCACCCGTTCGATGCTCACTGCACCATTGCTGTAGTGTTCTTCAAGTAGTGTCATCACTTGTTGGGGATCATCAATACGGCGATTAAGCTCACCGGAACAGGGGTAGTCATCCACCATTGACTGAATCATGGCCGACAGGGACTGCCCGGTCACACTCAGCAACTCGGCCACTAAAAGCCAGGGAATCATGCCGCTGTCACAATAAAAGAAATCCCGGAAATAATGGTGGGCACTCATCTCACCGCCATAGATGGCATCCTGCTCACGCATGACCTGCTTGATAAAAGCGTGACCACATTTACTTTGCACCGCCTCACCACCGAATTCCCGGCAGACCGCCTGGGTATTCCAGATCAAACGAGGGTCATGGACAATCTTTTCTCCCGGATGCTTGCGCAGAAACGCTTTTGCCAGCAACCCGACAATATAGTAGCCCTCAATAAATTCGCCCTGCTCATCGAACAGAAAACAACGGTCAAAATCCCCATCCCAAGCCAGGCCAAAGTCGGCGCCAGACGACTTCACCAGATCACTGGTGTGATGGCGGTTCTCCGGCAACAACGGGTTTGGAATACCGTTGGGAAACTCCCCGTCCGGGTCATGATTCACCTTGATCAGCTCAAAGGGTAAAAAGCTTTCCAGCGCATCGAGCACAGGACCGACTGCACCATTGCCGGCATTGACGACGATTTTCAACGGCGAAGTTTGTTTCGCTCCACATACGAAAGCAGGTGTTCAATATAGGCATCGGAACAACTGATACGACGATAGGTTCCACGCTGATCGAGCTCTATCGGAGAAAAATCTGTTTCTTCGGCCAATGCCTGAATCGCCTTCAGCCCGGTATCGGCACTGATCGGCCTAGAGCCCTCCCGCACCATTTTCATGCCGTTATAATCAATGGGATTGTGGCTGGCCGTCACCATGATGCCACCAGACAGATTGAGGTGCGCCGTCGCAAAGTAGATTTCCTCAGTGCCGCACAGTCCAATATCCAGTACATCGACGCCTTCATCGCGCAACCCCGAGGCCAGCGCACTTTTTAACGTCGGGCTGGAGGTACGGATATCCCCGCCAACCACCACAGTTTCAGGTTTCAACCAGCGGGCATAGGCCCGGCCAATACGGTATGCAATCTCTACGGTCAGCTCAGAACCGAGCCGGCCCCGAATGTCGTATGCCTTAAAACAGGTAATTTTCATAATACTCACATCACAGGGACACCCACCCCACACCGGTATGGTGTCGTCACAAAGGGTCAGACTATTGGCGCGGTTTTTCCAATGCCGCTGGAGCATCAACATGACGATTGTTTTTGAGGTATTCTTTAACCCCTTCGCCAATTTCATCGTGCTGCAGGGCATAGGCAATATTGGCCTGTATGTAGCCAAGTTTACTGCCGCAATCATGACTGCGACCTACAATCCGGTAGGCCTCGACCACCTCCTGTTTGAGCAATTCTTCCAGAGCATCCGTTAACTGGACCTCGCCACCCACCCCGAGCGGCGTTTTTTCCAGCAGTTCCCAAATGGTCGGCGACACCACATAGCGCCCCACAACAGCCATGTTGGACGGGGCATTCTCCGGTTTCGGTTTTTCGACCATGCTGTGAATTCTCGCCACGCCGCCAGCCATCAACTCGACGCCCTGGCAATCGACAACACCGTATTTGTTAACGTCTTCCCAGGGAACCGCCTCCACCATAATCTGACTGTGACCTGTGGCGGTAAAGTTTTTCACCATGGACGATAAATTGTCTTTTTTCGAGTCCGCCCGATATTTGTCCACCAAAACATCCGGCAACAGAATGGCAAAAGGCTGATCACCTACCACCGGCCTCGCACAGCTTATCGCATGCCCAAGGCCCTTTGCGTAGGGTTGCCTGACCGAAATGATGGTCACCTCCTGGGGCACGATCGAGCGGACATCATCAAGCAGCTGACGCTTGACCCGCTTTTCCAGCTGCGCCTCCAGCTCAAAACTGGTGTCGAAGTGGTTCTCAATGGAGTTCTTACTGGCATGGGTAACCAGCACGATCTCGGTAATACCCGCCGCAATCGCCTCATTGACGACGTACTGGATAAGCGGTTTGTCCACCACCGGTAACATTTCTTTTGGAATAGCCTTGGTGGCCGGCAACATACGAGTGCCCAGCCCGGCGACAGGAATAACAGCTTTGCGTACAGTTAGGGTCATATCGGGGGAAATCCATTTTTGGGTAATTAAAGGTGCTGCACCATTGCATACACCGTATTGATGAGTCGAGCATCGGCAGTTGACAGCGCCAATCGGTGGCTATTATGCCTCACTAGTCCGGCCTTTGCAGGCAACTCACTTCGACCATCTCGCTTTGACTATAAAGCCTGACCATGACATTTGTATCCATGATCGTATAACCCTCTACGGGATTCAAAACCACTTACTCCCCGCAACTGAAATTACATCAAAAAAATTACTCATGAACTGACAGCCCTCTACTCCCGAATAAAGCCCGCACAAGGTACACTCAAAAAATACGCCATATCATTCGCACCGGGGAAATCTGTTTCATGACCCAGCAACCACTCGTCACTATTATCACAGCCGCCTATAACCGGGCCAACGTTCTTCGCTATGCGCTTTTGAGCGTTTTGCAACAAACCTATCAGAACTGGGAGTACATCGTGGTTGGCGATGGTTGCACGGATGACACGGAGTCTCTGATAAGAAGTATCGACGACCCACGGGTTCAGTTTATTAACCTGAAAGAAAATTCCGGTGGCCAGTCTGCGCCGCATAACCACGGATTATCGCTGGCTCAAGGTGAGTATATTTTTTATCTGAACCAGGACGACTTTTATTTTCCAGACCACATTGCCAATAGGGTTGATTTTCTAAGGCAGTCAGGGGCTGACATTACATGGGGACCAGTTGCCCTGCCATCTCCCACAGAGGAAGGGATGAACTGGGCAAAACAGCCTGTGATGCTCGGTGGCGTGACAGGAAATAATAGGTTTGACCCTACCGTATTTGTTATTTCGTCCTGCTGGGCAATGCGAGCTGATACCGCGCAAACCATTGGTCTCTGGAAACCGGCAGAGCAGACCCTGGTGTCCCCCTCTCAGGAACTCTTGTTTCGTGCCAGCAGGATGGGCGCCGACATTCAGTTTCACCCCCACATTTCCGTTTTATGTATTTACTCGGGAGCAAGGGTAAACTCCTATCTCTCGGGAGACGCTGAGCATCAATATTATTTCGACTTTATCAACAGTGATCCAGAAGGCAGAAGCAAAATCGCTGAAACTGCAGCATTGACCCTGGCGGGACAAAGAGCCAGCTTTTTGCGATTGTGTCTGGACGTCATCAAGTATCCCGTTTCCGTTGTTCTGCGCGCATTTCTGCAGGCCATCGGTAAGCATCCACTAACCATCAATTATTATCTTCGCTACAGAAGATACGGAGGCTTTGTCAGCTGGCACCGAAAGAAAGTTCTCAAGACATCCTAGAGAAGAACAGAGAACAGCAATACAGGTGGCAGACTAGCCGGGCTTAATCTGGTCGGCCAGACGCCGGGCCAGCCAGGGCCCGGTGGAGTATTTCCCGGTATCTACCGAAAAATAGGTTCCGCTAGAACTGACCCCAAAACCTGACCGGCTGTGCAACGTTGCTGTCGGGTCCGCAAGTGAACCATCAGCGGCTGCGTATACCCAGCCACCCGCCAACTCTATCTGCTCAAGGTTATCCCGAATAGAGGCCACCTCGGGAAGCAATACTTCCAGGGAATCAAACATCTCTGTCATCACCCTATCTGTATCGCTTTTATCCAGCACAGGAGCTTCTGGAAGTATTTCGTGGCTCTCTGAACGAAGCCCTGTGGGATACCAGGACAAATAAAAGTCCCGTCCATTGTAATTTTTGATATCTCCGAATGGCCCCGTTGCAATGACCACGCTGGGATGAGAGAGCGGAGTGCTGGTGCGAACGAAAAGGGATTGCCGATAGCGATGTGACCAACGCTCTGGCAATGGCAGTCCCAGGCCATGGTCAATGTGAAGTCGTCCCTCCCATAGTGCATTCACCACATAATCATATGGCCCAAAATCCCCTACCGAGCTATTAACCTGCCACTGTCGCGAGGATTTTGCAGACTGGCGGTGTGACACGCCTGTAACCCGGCTATTAAAGTGTGTTTCAATTCGCTGCTCCGCCTTCAAAGCCGCTGCAAATTGGTCGGCCAACCACTGCGTTGCGACCGAGCGCTCGGGAATTTTGAAACCTGCCACGATTTCTCCGGAATCGGTAACCTGGTCAAGCGCCTGCCGGGCCAGCCTTCTCACTTGGCAATCCGACACATCCACGCAGTATCGTGCAGCATCCGGGTGCTTTCTGACCAGGCGAGAGACGTCGTAAAAATATTTTTCCATTCCATCGGGGCTAACCACCGAGTCCCGATGACAGAGATAAATATCGTCAGAGGAGGTGGTGTGTTCACGGATACTGGTGCCTGTAAGCTCTTCAACCAGTGCCTGAAAACCAAGGCCACCCGGGAGGACCTGCCGGGCAGAACTGAGCGTTGAATTCGCGTTGTAGAGAAAGCCCAGATGAATTTTTCCTTCATTCCACCGGCTTGCGGCACGCATGGCATCATCTTGCTGATCAAAAATTGTTACTTGAACGTTGCGCCGCGCTAGAAACAGGGCCGTGGAAACCCCCATAATTCCCGCGCCAAGTATCGCCACTCGAGGCGTTGTCAAAACACATCTCCTTTCGGATAGATATAAGAGTCGGTATCGAAGGGCTCATCGGCAAACACCATCAAGGTGGCATCATCTGTCAGGTAAGTCTGCTCACTGAAAGTTTCCGGCTCGATTAACAGCCCCGAAGCACCCGGCAAAAGAGTGACTACCGCGGATTGCCCACCATGCTTGATGGTGACGTCAATTCTGCCAATCAGACAAATTAACAATTGAGTGCAGGTTCGATGGGCATGCTGCCCTCTGACAGAGCCAACTGGTACCTCCGTCACCACAAAGCACCTGCGGGGCTCGAAAGGCAGCGCATCAAACTCAAAAGGGTACAGTACCCCCCTGCTGTCACTTGCCCTGTTCAGAGGAACCAACCTTGCTCTGTTGGCCAATACATTTTGTTCCATGGTCATTTACTTAATATTTTATCACTGCGTCACAGGGCATGACGGGCGAGAAAAACTGACGGGCATCTACCCTATCAAAGCCCACGCTTTTCCCGGCCTATAAAGGGCTGTTTCACACCAGATAATACGCGATTTAAAGGTAGATAACTAAAGAAATCCGGACAGCAATGCTGCGATCCCCAGAAAGGCAAAAAAGCCGATAATATCGGTGACCGTGGTAAGAATGATGGAAGATGCCTGTGCCGGATCCTGACCCAGCCGCACCAGTACAATCGGCACCACCGCACCGGCAAAACCCGCCGCGATCATCGCCAGCACCATCGCCGAACAGATCACCAGCACCAGCCCGATTGACTGGCTCCAGACGAATACGCCAATACCGCAGGTCACTGCAATACCAATACCGTTTATCAGGCCCACCCGCACTTCCTTGAACATCACCCTGAACCAGTGGCGAACCGTGATTTCACGCAATGCCAGACCGCGCATGGTAACCGCCAGAGCCTGAGCCCCGGCATTACCCGACTGACCAGCCACCACCGGCAATAGCACGGCCAGAGCCGTAAAACTGGCAATCGTGCTTTCGAATATACCCACCACCGATGCGGCCAAAAAAGCCGTGAGCAGATTGACCTGCAACCAGGGCATGCGCTTCTTCACGGCAAACAGTGGTTTCGACAGGGCCCGTTCTTCACGGCTGGCACCCACCATGGCTAGCACATCGGATGACATATCCTCCTGGGAAACCTGAACCAGGCTGCTGTGATGGATAATACCCAACAGACGACGATCAATATCAACCACCGGCAAGTCGAGCAGTTGATGTTTTTCAAACAACTCGGAAATCTCCTCTTTTCCTGCGGTACCGGCAACCACCGCCGTAACCGGTTTGGCAATCGCCCCCAGGGATGTGCCGGGATCGGCGATAGCGATGTCCTGCAAGTGAACCTTGGCGCTCAGGCGACCCTCGGCATCAACCAGAAAGACACTGCGCGCAGTCTTCAGTTGGCGCTTGCGGAGAATTTCCAGCGTCTCTGAAATGATCATGCTGTCCCGAAACACCAGGGCACGGGTATCCATCAAACGGCCGGCACTGTTTTCCGGGTAGCTCATCAGTTCAGCCAACTCCCTGCGGATTGACTCGTCCAGGGTCTTCAGTAGGGCATCCCGTGATTCGTCCTCCAACTGCCCGATCATCCGCACCGAATCCAGAGGTGGTAGTTCGCTGAGCAGTTGACGGCTGTGCCCTTCTGGCAAACAAACCAGAATCTCGGCAGCGACGTTGGGCGTCAAATACCGCCACAGGGATAAAAGCACATATACGGGCTGCAGGCTCAGTACTGCGGCCACATCCCTCGGAGCCAGCGCTTCAATTTTCAGGGCTGCGTCCCTAGGATAATCCAGCAGAAATTTGCGGGTCAATGCCATATCAACCGCGCGGGGATCCGGGGAATTAGTCATCATGGTATGCCCCTTCTTTATCAGACAACCAGGTTGCATGACTGTCCGGTGCCATTTGTACCATACCGGTCGCAGTGACAATCATGGCGCGGGCAAGGTGGGCCAACAGGGAATCTCCCAGTGAGGCATCCGCTGAAGGGGCCTTCTCCAGTGCCGTACGCAATACTGAGCGCGTCACAGTCCCAAGGTAAACACCACTCGAATTGCGAACCGGTAAAACGGGGTAACAGTGCCAATCAGACAGATTGACAGCCATCTGGATGCTCATCTCTGCGGCCAGCGGTTGCTGCGCAGAATCCATCAATTGACCCAGCATTTGCTCATCGGGGCTGGCCAGCAGCTTATCCAGACCCACCATGCCGATCACCTGGTGGGATTGATTGATAATTACCAGGCTGGTACCAAACGAATCCGAAGCCTTTTTCAGTAATGCCAGACACTCGCCGGCCGGGAGCTCAGAGTAAAAACCCGGTGTGGACATATCCATCCAGGCACCAACCGTGTTTTCCTGATAAATCAGCGACACACTCAAAGACCGGGAAAGCTTGGCGGGCAGCACCGCCAGCAGCTCGGTGCGCCGTGCGTGCTGCTGCAAGCGCAATAGGGCAGCAACCGTCTGGTAAGGGAGCTGCGCAAAAATCGCGGCATTCTGTTCCAGCGATAACTGGTCGAGAATGCGCGATGCCGGCCATACCTGCATTTCCTGAAGCACAGGGGCAACAATCCTCACCGGCACCTCCTGCAGGTAAATTGCCGCCTCTTGATCCTCCAGCGACTGCAACACCTGGGCTGCGGCCTCGGGCTTACTGATGAGAAAGTCCAGACTCAGGGGATTAGAGTTTGTCATCCATCGACTCCCGGGTAATCACACTGAAAGACTGCTGCATACAGAGCCGCGCCGGAATCAGTTTTCGACCTTCAGCCGTTTCCACCACCATTCCAGTGGCAGTGAACTCCAATACCCTGCCCCGCTCATTGCCGGTCTCGACAATCTGTCCGGGCCGGACAAATTCCTTGAGATGACGTGTTGCGATGAGGTTTTCCACCAGCGGTCTGGCTCCGAGGCCAAAGGCCAGAGAAAACCCCGTCAAAACGGCGGCAAAACCAATACCAAACAGAATGACCAGGAAACTGACATCGACGCCCACCTGGCCAAGCCCCATGACCACGCCGACGATAAGAAAGGAGATCTGCGCAATCTGACCGAGTAGCACTGCCTGGGCAATATCGGCTGAGGCCGCCGCATGGGTGATCAGATGGCGAACCACACTGCCGAGAATATAGCCGCTGATAATAATCAGGCCACCCGCCATCAGAGAGGGCAGATACACCATTAAACGATCGAGCCAGACAGTCGCCCCGGCAACGCCCACCACGCGAATTGCGACAATGGCAAATATCAGAATAGTGGCCCAGAACACCACAAAACCAATCAACCTTTCTGTGGCAGCCGGTATGCGCACAAAGTGAAGATTTAAGTTTTGTAACTGGCGATCCAGCAGATGATTGAGAGTACGGATAAAGCGGGTAACCAGCAGATGTAAAAACCGGGCCAGCAGCCAACCGGCCAGCAGTAACAGTAATCCACCCACCAGATTGGGAATATGAACAATCACTGAAGTTAAAACATCCAGAATTTGTTGCTGGATTGATTCGAGCATGGAAAGCCCCTTTGTCAGATTCAATCTGCCTGTTGAAACCAATCTGCCTGTGTCAAAACTGACCCGACACCCACCAACCCGGAACCACCGTCAACAGGCACCTTAAACCTGATATGAGACTAGCACTGTTCATATGACCAAGGGAAATACCCCGGCAAGCCGAAGATATCACAAGATATATGACCATTGACTGCTTCTGTGATGAATTTAGCCCCGGCCGGAGCGGGAGAATAGCTTGCCAGCGCTACCACCGATCCTGTTTTACGAAATGGTTTAAGGAGGTTGTGATCGCCGCAGATAGCGGTGACGGGAGTTGTCTACAACGAGCTAATGGGTGACCCGGGGGTGCACGGCCTTTCTAGCCTGTGAGGCTCTAGAAAATAGACGGCAACCGCTGCGACAAAGCCATTTAGGCTTTCCAGAAGAAAGTTGTATCTGACCCCATTTTCCCTGTTTTCCTCGAAGAAAGCTGTATCTGACCCCATTTTCTTCAACGACATCTCTAGTTGGAACAAATACGGATTTTGAACTAGATTTTTACATATATCGGGCCACAGCAGCATTATCCAGTGACATTGTTTCATCACTGCATATATGGCGTCAGTGGCGCCGGTCGGGTGAAAAAAGCCCGCTCCATGTCAGTCAATACAATTTGTAGAGAGGATTTTTATCAAGAACACCAGGCAAAAGTCATCTAACAAACCCATTGTTGTTATTACCGGTGCGGGTGGAAATATCGGCACAGCCCTGACAAAAAAGCTCAAGGCAAACTATCAGGTTGTGGGGATGGATTTGAAGCCTGATAAATGCGATATCGTTGCCGACCTCACCTCTGCAGATTCTCTCCGTCTGGCATTCAATCAATTGCATCGAGAGCATGGCGACAAAATTGCGGCAGTTATTCACCTGGCGGCCTACTTTGATTTCACCGGTGTCAAATCGGTTTTATATGAAGAGGTCAACGTCGAGGGAACACGCCGTCTGCTGGATGCCCTCGAGCCCTTTGATGTGGAGCGCTTTATTTATTCAGGCACCATGCTGGTTCACAAGCCGGTGTCGCCGGGTGAATATGTAACGGAAAGTTCCCCCCTGGCCCCCGGCTGGGCCTACCCGGAATCCAAGGCTGAAACTGAAGAGGTGATCCAGCAATACGGTGAGCGTATCCCCTACACGCTTTTGCACCTGGCAGGCCTCTACGACGAAAACACCGCCGTGCCAACACTGACACACCAGATTGCTCGCATCTATGAACGCGCCATGGAGTCGCATCTGTATTCCGGAGACCTGGATGCCGGTCAGGCATTCATTCACCTGGAAGACATGCTGGAAGTCTTCAAACGCTGTGTCGACAGGCGTAAGGAGATGCCGGCTGCCTGTACCCTGCTGGCAGGAGAATCCGAGGTGATGAGTTACAGGGAACTACAGGACACACTGGGGTATCAGCTCCACGGTGAAAAGCAGTGGAGTACATATACCCTGCCTGAGTCTATTGCCAAAGCGGGAGCCTGGGTTCAGGAAAAAGCCGAGCCTGTGGTGCCCGATGCGCTGGACCATGGTGAAAAGCCTTTTATCAAGCCTTTCATGATCAACCTCTCTTCCGATCACTATGCTCTGGACCTGAGTCGGGCCAAACAGCTTCTCGACTGGGAGCCTAGACATTTCATAGGTGATGAGTTGCCCAATATGGTTGGAAACCTCAAGAAGGATCCGGCTGCCTGGTATCAACACAACGGTATCCGGCCCCCCGACTGGATGCTGGATGCGGCAGAAAAAACCGACAAACCTGAAAGGCTGCGGCGTCGGCACGAAAACTGGTACCGGGAAGAGCATGCCCGCAACCTGTGGGGACATCTGTTCAATATCGGTCTGGGTTTCTGGCTGATAATGTCCGTTGTACGCCTCGATTACCAATCCACAGGCATGATTTACAGCGACATTCTCGCCGGTTGCGCCATTATTGTGTTTGCCTTTTTATCTCTGTCCTGGTCGCTGCCAGCAGCGCGCTGGGCCACTGCTGCTGTGGGCATCTGGGTTATGTCGGCCCCCCTACTAATGTGGGCGCCGGAGCCTTCCGCTTACCTCAACGGCACTCTGGTGGGAAGTCTGGTGGTCGGCTTTTCAGTACTACTGCGGCCCGCCCCCGGGGTGTCACCACTGGCAGCCATGACGGGGCCGACCATCCCACCCGGCTGGCACTATTCCCCATCCGGCTGGTTCCAACGGCTGCCCATTATTGTCCTGGCGTTTATCGGGTTTTTTATTTCCAGCTATATGGCCGCTTATCAGCTCGGTCATGTGGATGGGTTGTGGGAACCCTTCTTTGCCGGAGCTGTGCCGGGGGACGGTAAAAACGGTACCGAAGAAATCACCACATCGTCGGTTTCCGAGGCATGGCCAGTGCCCGATGCCGGTGTGGGTGCTCTGGTGTATTTACTGGAAATCCTCGTGGGTGTGGCCGGTTCAGCCCGGCGCTGGCGGACCATGCCCTGGCTGACCACACTGTTCGGCATTCTTATCGTACCGCTGGGGGCGGTGTCCATTACCTTTATCATTATCCAGCCAATCCTGCTGAATACCTGGTGCACTCTGTGCCTGATTGCCGCCACGGCCATGCTCCTGCAAATTCCACTTTCCGTGGATGAACTGGTAGCCACTGGTCAATTCCTGTGGCGTCGCAAGTCGCAGGGCCACTCTCTACTGCGAGTCTTTATATTTGGTGACACCGATGAGGGCCATGTACAAAAAAACGCCGGGGATGGTTTTCAGATGGTTTCCCTCAGAGCAACGGCGAGAGAAATCCTGAGTGGCAATGTCAGGTGGTCCTGGGGACTGGGAACCTGCATTGTCGCAGGTAGTTTGCTGATGTTAAGTCGCATTTTGTTCGGGGTGGAAGGTCCTCTGGCAGATGCCCATCACTTGATAGGAGCTTTGCTGATCACTCTTTCGGTGACTGCTTTGGCAGAAGTGGCAAGGCCCGTGCGGCTAGTCAATATCTTCCTCGGGCTGGGGCTACTGATCTGCTCTTTTATTCTCGAGGCCGGGTTGCTGGCTACCGTGGCGAGCCTGGTATTGGCGGTAGTCATCATAGTTTGCAGTATTCCCCGTGGGCCGGTGAAGGGCTCGTACGGTAACTGGAATCGGATTATCGTCTGAGGTGCAATCATGGAAGAGCACTACAGCACTGATGGAAACATCCTGAAGTGCCGGTTGTCACTGAACAATAGGGCCCGGCTTGGTTGGGCAATTTCTCGGTGAGGTGAGGTATAGCCAATGTACTTGCAGGACAATATTTTTACCCCTGCAATGCCTTGACCGTCCAGCAAAATTTTACTAAACCTCTCAGAACAAACTACAAATTTTAAAATCAAAGTAACAGTGCAAGAGATAAAAATATTGGATAGTCAGTAATATTTTTATCGAGCGTTACGCCATGTCTTTTTTCCCATAGATTGGAAAACCAGGAAAAACTAGAGTCGTTTTTTCTGATGTTATATATGGCATTTTCTTTTCACCATCAGGTAAGGAGAAGATCTTATTATGCAAGTTCAGCAAATCATGAGCACTCGTGTCGAATATATTCCTGCAGACACAACACTTGCTCAAGCAGCAAAAAATATGCGTGACCGCGATACCGGTTTTTTGCCCATCGGCGGTTCACCTCAGGGCAGATTGCAGGGAGTGATTACCGATAGAGACATCACTGTTCGCGGTGTTGCAGCTGGTAAGGACCCTGAAAACACAACGGTAAACCAGGTAAAAACGGATAAGGTGCTTTATTGTTTTCAGAATGAAGATGTAAATGATGTCGCAAACAATATGCAGGATCAGAAAGTCTATCGACTGATTGTTCTGAACAATCACGACGAAAAGCGTTTATGCGGTATTGTCAGTCTGGGCGATATTGTGCGCCACGGCAGCGCGAAACTGGGCGGTGAAACCGCTCGGGAAATCAGCCAGCACTAACCGTGCTTGATACAGTCCGACAGTCGCCCTGTGGAATCAGGGATGGCATTTTTTAGCGATGATTTCGAGGAGAAAACCAATGCAAACAATCAATCGAGAGGAACTGGAAGCCATGAATGGCCGTGAAAAGAGGGATTTTGTTTTGATCAATGTGTTGCCTCGCGAGGATTTCAAGCGCGAACATATTCGTACCTCCATCAATATTCCAAAGGCTTCCGAGGATTTTAGCGATGAGGTGGAACGTGTGACAGGTAACAAAGAGCGGGCCGTGGTACTTTACTGCGCCAACTTTGACTGCCCGTTATCTACCGAGGCAGCCAGAGAGCTTGATGAAACGGGCTTCAGACATGTATACGATTATGAAGGTGGCACTGCTGACTGGTTAAAACACCACCACTGAGGCCCTACCATAAACTCACCGGACCGGGGGTAGGCCTCTGTGAGGCTGACCATATTCTGTCGACACAGTTTACATGTCATGTATCGAGTCGGCCCTGCGGGTAAATGCCCGGCCCTCGGCTTTTTCCAGTTGCAAGAGGTCTTCCAGTAGCTCAAGGGCCTCCTCTGAGGTCACCTCATGCAATGCACCCTCCATCAAATCAATCTGGTAGCCATGCAACTTCTGCCCGAGTGAGCCGATTTGCTCAACAGTTGCAGCGCCTTCTGCCCTGGCAGCAGCCACGAGATCATCGGGGTCCTCTTCCAGGGTGTACTGCATATAGGTATTGAGAATACCGGGTGAGGTTCGTTGGATAAACTCTTCCAGCAATTTCGCCATCTCCAACTCCTTGTCGGCCATCTCCCCCAGTAGAATCCTGCAGCGTTCGTCAGAGCTCTCATTCTCCAGTGAGCGGTACAATTCGGCAGCCTGATGATGAATATCAATGGAATTATGAATCAGGCTCTCCAGCGTTTTAAAGGTTGTGTTCATTGCTTGTAACTCCTCGCAGTCATGTACAGTCCTACCAGTAATGTTTCGTATCCAGCAAGGGCCTGGAAGGCTCCCCGAAGGAACGACCCGTTGTCCATGGCTCGCTCCCAAACAAGTCGCAATTTATTCCGGCTACGTTGTTCTCCCTGTAATTTTTATCAGCTATTCAGGTAACAAACCAACATCGGATTGTCGAAACAGTCCAAAGACTGGGTTTGGGATATTCTAGTATTCTATGCTTGGTCGAGACAATCTAACGGTTGTGGTGACCACGTCACTCTCCGAGAATTAGTGAAGAATTTCCCGGGGTGGAGATACCGATACTGTGCGGTCTTGACACGGCTGGAAACCCTGAGCGCTGCGCTTGAAGTTTGCAATACCCCATCGCTTGAACTACGTTTACAAATATATTCCGCAGATCAACTAAAAGGTTTCGGGAACAAAATAAATCAAAACATGTCGAGAGACTTAACCCCACTGTTTAATTGATGGAGGAATTTCTAAACAACCCATGTCAAACAATCGATGCCAATGTATAGCAACACAATTGCTCGAAGCATCAATCCACTCCCTTGACTCCATGGATGCCACCAAAAACAGGTGGGCTTCCGAGCGCCCTACATCCGATAAGTCCCCTGTAAAACTCTAATCAGATTTTTTTGTGACAGGCTGAAGGTCCAGCGGCCTGCCCTGTCAACGTCTTTCGTGTAACTTTTAATCACTCAAACGATACGGAGGTATCATTATGATTTGCCGTACTTTTAATACCCTGCTAATGATGTTGGTCATGGCGTTTTCCATCGGCGCTTACGCTGAAGCTGAGGAGAAGCCGCGTAGCTACCCGGATGGCACATGGCTCAACATTGACGGGACTGTTGATCGTGTCGGACCAAACATGTTTGTCCTCGACTACGGTGAAGGCAATATCACTGTCGAGATGGACGATGTCGACAGGGATGCCGATGCCTACGCACTGAAAAAAGGTGACAAAGTACGCGTCTCCGGCATGGTGGATGATGACCTGTATGAAAGCGCCACAATTGAGGCCAGCAGTGTCTATGTGGAAAATCTTGGTACCACCTTCCACGCTAGCTCCATGAAGGAAGAAGATTCGTACCTATCAGGGAACATGCCGGTGGTCGTTTCTCGCGGCACTGTACAGGGGCGCATCACTATCGTAGCTGATGACAGCTTCACCCTGGATAGTGACGATAGAAAACTCACGGTCAAGGTAAACACCATGCCCTATGATCCGCTTGATAATGCGGGTTACCAACAACTCAAAGTCGGCGACTACGTATCGGTTACCGGCGCCATTCAGCGTGGCTTTTTTGACCACAAAATTCTGAAAGCCACGTCCGTCACTACTTTTTTTGACGGCTCAAAGCCTCGTACAACACCACAATTCTCGACGGACCCTAATCTCTAACGGGTCCTGATTACAGTAAAAATGGGCTGCATAGAGCAGCCCATTTTTTTGTGCGGAAACGAAAAAAACAAAACTGAGGGCAGATACAAATTTTCTGAAAAACCACGCAGGCAATGTCAGCTTAGAGCAGTTAAAAAGTTGTACCTGACGCCATTTATCTATCGCTGAAAAGCGTGGTTACTCCAAAGGCTACCAGGCTGGCATGCGCAGAAAGCAACTAGAAAACTATGAGCGAAAACTGAGGCAGCAAAGGGCAGCATTTTGGAATAGAGCATTTTTGGCAGCGCTACCAGAGTGCATTACCGTAAATGGCTGGACTAAAGGCGAAAAACCGATTAACGACGTGTCGAGCAGAACAGCCTTGGCTGCGACTTTTGCCGACGAAGCCCTGAAGCACTTCAGGATAGAGCGATAACCCGAAGCAAACCGGCAGCGTAGCTGTCCGAAATTATGCGCCTTGTTAGGCGCTGGAGACGACATGAGAACGGACATTAGATTCAAACTAACTTGCTCAGTTTGCGGTGGTGCATTGGAAGCTGATAGCGATAAATCAAAAATAGATTACAACTCGGCATTTGTGGCCAATTCAGTGATGGCGATAAAGCCATGCAGTGTTTGTTACTCAAACGCCAAGGAGCCAGCACGAATGATAGCGAGGGCTTTGAAGATGGCTGACGCCTAACCTTTTTAAACAGCGGCCCGAGCTCCGCGAGGGTCGCGCCTGATTTTGATTGTTAACTGGCGAAAACCTACGGAGTGACAGACAAATGAGCAGGATTTATCAGAACCCAAAAGATGTGCCACTGGAGAAGTTGTGCCAAAGACTTGATGAGCTATCCGATGCGGTCACCAAAGGCCAACAAGCCGATCACGAATTCACAATGAGAATACCGGCGGAATGTGACAGGGACGCCGACATAGTGCTTGCTGAGGCAGCCCGCAGGTTGCGAGAGATTGGGACAAAAAACCCGCCAAAGTCTATGCCAAAGGAATGCACAAATCACGAACCAAACCCGTTTGGCTACCTAGCCAGTTAACGCCTGAGTTTACGGGCCGGAGCGAAGCGAAGGTCCGATCGTACAACGATTTGTTAAATGGCCGGAGGTATAAAGATGCGTGATTTCATGGACTGCCGGCACTGCGGGGAAGAGCAAGAC
>Ga0098059_1000741_pt1 | contig 17904 bp, 16 predicted proteins | sample 20_taG_FD_92580 | JGI IMG/M metagenome (GOLD analysis project Ga0098059, IMG submission 92580) | Marine viral communities from the Subarctic Pacific Ocean - 20_ETSP_OMZ_AT15318 metaG | ecosystem: Environmental > Aquatic > Marine > Oceanic | place: Subarctic Pacific Ocean | collected 2015-01-19
CCATCTCCATGTTACATAATTTTTCTTTTCGTATTGATTTCCATCGCTCTTTCTAACCCAAGCTCTGTATGCTAATGATGCTCCCTTATCTAATTTTGCAGCACCTTCTTGCCACCAATATGTAACTGCCGAACCATTTCTCATATGAACTTTCGTTGGATCTAAATGCCATCCATAACAAGTTCTACTCTTATAAAATACCTTTCCCTCTACTTCATAGTATATCATGTTAGCAACCATTGTTTGGAAATATGAATCAGGGTCCATTGCAAAATAAACATATTTATCAGATCCTTCTCCTTCTATTGTATAACCCATTGAAGGACCTTCTGATTTAGCTACAGCATCTTCTTCTTTTTGTTTAGATAGTTGTTCAATAAGATCTTCATTGTATGCAATAATTGCTTCTTGCTTCTTTTTGGTTTTTGGATTTTCTCTTTTATATTTTGCAACTTTGTTTTCGCTTTTTGTTAAAAACTCATCCCAAGTATCATTTAATTCTTCATGAGTCATTCCAATTGCCCATTTGTACCCTCCTGGAACAATAGCTGGAACTTTAACTTTCTTAACTGTACCTCCCATATTAACACCAGTTATAGGCTCTCCACTTCTACTTATAAACCAACCCTCTACCCCTATATTAGGTTTTGAGATGGATAGTGCAGCCCATCTTCGTAAACCTCCTTCTGCTCTATCTACATCACCTTCTGCATATTCCAGTAGATCTTCGGATCTTTTAATCACTCTATTGGCTTCTTTGATTCTAGCTTCAGGAGTTTTCTTTTGTGATTCTGCATCAGCTCCTAATTCTACTTCATACTGCATAATCTGTTTACCATCTCCCTTTAGTAGTTTGACCATTGCTCTGCATAAGTATTCTGCATCTGATACACTAGTTCTAACTGTTGCTGGGACGGCTACTAAGTTTCCATCTTGTTCTACTGATTTAGTTGATGCTATATATTTATCGCCCTTTTTAATAAAACCAGTATTTCTAGTTGCTGATAATAAATGGGTTTCTAATCCTACACCCATTACTAAAGAGTTTGGAGATATTATTGAAATATTAATACCATAACTACCATCAGAATCTAGAGTCCAATTGAATTTTGTAATAACACCTAGCATTGCATCATATTGACCAGGCATTCTATCTGCTACCTCCAGATCAGGAGTTGTTTCAGCTGCTAGGTTACCCTCTATTAATGAATAAGACTCGCATAAACCTAGCTTTCTTTTTATAATCATCTCTTCTAATTTTTTTGAACCCTCCTTACCTCTCATTCCTTCATAAGTATCACTATCAATAGGCGTCTGACCAGACCAACCCCATTCTAAGAATAAGGTTATACCCGGCATTAAGTAGGCTTTTTCAATTTCAGCTATATCATTTGGATGGAAAACTCTTAATTTTATATCTGCTGTTTTAATAGAACCCATAGCTCCTTTTGTTGAAATACCAATCGATTCAACTCCCGGTGGTGGTGTTAAGTGCATCCCTCCTGTATAATCTACTGTTCCATTATCCATCGTTGGATTTGTACTTTTACGGGCTGATCGTTCAAACCATTCACCAGTTTGAGAAGATCTTAAGTGTGCAAATTTTGGTGAAATATATGCATCGCCTTCTTCATTTTCTGTTCCAGCATTAGATCTTAAAGAAAACCAAACAGTCTTAGAGTTTAATCGGATTCTGTCGTGTGGGGCTATTACCTCTCCAGGGAGCGTTGGTGTGAGCAATCCTGGTTTAGGATACTTTGAACTATGCATTCTCTCAAGCTCATTCAATCTTATTTGAATGTTCTTATGTATTGGTTCTAATGTGATACCTCTAAAAGACATTTATAACTCCTATCTTACTTTGTTTGCGAAACGTTGTGGGTTGAAGGGTATTCTTAATTGATAACCTGGGGTTACATATAATGTACCTTTTCCCATCTTATTTGCCAGAGCTATTACCCACCAAAATTTTGGAGATTGGTAATACTGTTGCGAGATTATATCTAATCTAGTTCCATCATTAGCTTGTATATAAAGATCCTGCGGGTGAACGGGTATATCTCCATAATCAGGCATATTCTGATGGCGGTTCTTGGTCTCTTTGTCCTTAGTTACTATTTTATTTTTATATCTACTCATTTATAACTCCTTAAAATATTGTCTTTTCATAATCCCAAGTTGGTGCTCCATCTGCATCTGGCATTTCTTTTTCTATCATTGTGTAAGTTATAGAAATATTATATGCTCTTGGTACTACCTTACCCTGAGGATTACCAGCTTTTGCCAATGGAAACTCTAGAAGAGATTCTCTATTAGTTCTTAGTTTTTTAGGGTTTGCACCAATGAATGGTACGCTATCTATTAAACCTTGTGGTACTGCTTGAAGGAGTTGTGGTAAACCTTTTATAGGATCTTTACCTAAGTCCCAGTATATCTGTTCATCTGGTGATATACTTAAACTTGCTATGAAGCCAGGTTGTTTTGTCATATAATCACCTATAGTCATTTCTGTTACTGGAGCTTTCATAAATGACATTGAAGAATCCCAACCAGGTTTCACTAAAGATACTAGGTCATTTAGATTCTGATACATCTGTACCATATCATTTCTTGTTGATGCATAAACTGTAAATGAAAAAGCTAGATTTTGACCAAAGCCGCTATACGTATGAACTGAATCTGGTCTACCGAAATATTTCTTTGATGACCATTGAGGAGTTAAAGAGTGACTTATAGTTTTTAATGTACCCCTAAATTGTAGCATCCCAGTTGATACATCTTCTTCTGTTGAAAACAGAGGAGAATTATTTGGTTTACTTCTATGATAATACTTGAAATAAAATGGTACTAAATCTACATTTGCAAGCTCTAGTTTAGCAGATAACTTTCCTAGCATATTGTAAAGCTTTTCACCGAATGGGCTGAAGCCGTATTTTATGCCCAAACTATTCAACATACTATAATTGGTTAAGTGATGCGGTACTCTTGCTATTGTACCACCTAAGATCCAAGCTTTAGCAGAAGCCATAGCAAGTAAGCCTTCTTTATCTTTTATCTTAAGATCTTGGTTGTTATTATATGGTCCGCCCATTAAAAATAAGTGGGGTAGAATACCTAAGCCCAATTGGAATCTAGATTGGAATTGGAAATTCCTAAGCATTTTTCTTCTTTCTTTCCATCCACCCTGCCAAGTTGAATTATCTATTGCAAGTTCTAATCTTTTTTTATGTTCTGTTGCAGATGCTGGAATTCCGTCTACTTTATCGTAGTTAGGAGATTCCATTTGTATACCTCTTAATACATGAGGTTTTAATGATGAATCATCGAACCTAGTAACCATGGTTGCAAAATTGCTAGATTCATAAATAGATTTTAATGTAGTGGTGTTTTCACCCCAAGTAGAAATTTCAGATGACATATCTGTTATATCAGCAAATCTTGTAGATGTAATCCCGTTAGTATAATATTTAGCATTTGAATTGTAATTTATATTTACATTTTTTAGACCCATTAATATAGGATCGCCAACTGGTTCATAAGTAAGAGCTCCATCAGCTCCCCCTATACCAGCATATTGCGAGGTCTTCATAGAAGGGGTATAGCCAGCTCCGTGAGTATTATTTAGATAATCTACTGTTCCTATAGTAATATTGTCTCCAGCTAAAGCGTTTCCTCTCCAAGATTCATTATCACCTGCAACTAATGCTGATATCGGTGATAAATTATTAGGTGGTGTTGCTACAGCTTCTCCTAAACCTAATAAACTACTAGCAGGAGTAAATGGTGCAACTGGTGTTGCTGGTGAATTATTAGTTGTTATATTTACATTCTGACCAGATGGTGTAAAATACCCAGTTTGAGCAGCAGGTATTGCTGGAGTTGCTGGTAAATTTGGATCTGTGTAAGCATTGTTATAAGCCATTGTACCAGGAACGCCTGATGCAAAGATTGGAGGTGTAAATACCCCTATAGTTGCAGGAGAGTTTAACGTTGAAATTCCGCTTACTGGTAAAGTTGAGAATGGTGATAGTATTGCATTTACAGTCATTCCACTTAAAGCAGCCGTTTGGAAAGATCCAATGGCATTAGGTATAGGTGGATAAGTTATCGTTGGTACAGGAGTTACCTGACTATTATTAGGAGTATTCTGATTAAAATATGCTAATAGATTTGCTGTTTGATTTATAGGCATTATGATACTCCCTTATAATTTTGTGTCTCTGCTAATGCTTTTGCTAGCTCTTTACCATCTACTGACATTACTCTATCTTCTCTTGTTACTCTTATCAATTCGGTCATCAATCTTACCATCTCGTCCATTGCTTTGTTATCACCAGTTCCTAAACCTTCATTTAATTTTGTTCCACCAATTACTAAATCATCTTTTTGGAATTTAATTAAACCTTTATCTGATAATATAAAGTCTTGTACTTCTTCACCTTTGAATATTTTAGCTATCGGTGGTGCTAATGCATTTTGTACAGGTGCCATACTCCCGATCCAATCTCCAAGTAAACCACCAGCTATACCACCAATTAATGTTCCGATACCAGGAACGAATGAACCAGCTATTGAACCGAGTGCTCCACCTAATATACCGGAACCCTGTTGTACAATTCCTTTTGCTTTTTCCATTGGTGTTGCATCTGACATTAATAATGGTGCAAGTGCAGCTGCATTAAATAGTGCTCCGATTAAACCACCTTTGATAGCTTTCTTACCAACTTTACCTACACCCTTTAATGCTTTCTTTATCCATTTTCCAGCTCCCCCGGTAAAACTTTTCTTTAATTTTGGAATAGGGTTTACAGCACTAATAATTTTACTACCAGTCCTTTTAACAGTTTGCCAACCTTGGTTTAATTTTCCACCTGCCCAGCCTGCTGCACCTTTAACTCCTGATTTAACTTTAGTGGCTACACTCTTTACAGCACTCTTTGCTTTCCCCCACATCCTGCCCAGCCAACTTCCTTTTGCCTTTTTCTTTATACTTTGTTTAGCACCAGTTATACCCGTTTTACTTAAAAAGGATTTTTTCGTTTTCTTCCAAGAAGCTAACAGGTTTCTTCTCCATCCACCTTTCTTACCTCCTCTAAGGAAATCTGATATAGTGTTCATTACACCACCAGCTCCAATAGTAACATACATAGGATTGCCGGATGTTCCCATTTTACCAAAGCCAAGATAATTATATAGTTTCTTTGCTCCAAGACCTAATGCTGTACCAGCAATTGCAGATTTAATAGGATTCTCACCTATCCATTTGAAAACTGGTTCCATAAATTCTTTTATAGGAGTTAAGTAATCGTTTTTCAAATTTGTATACCATTCTGGTTCTTTGCCTTCTAATATCCAATCTGCTAATGCTGTCATACCATCATTTATACCTTTGATTATTCCTTCTCCACCTCCACCATCAGTGAACCACTTATATAGTTTATCTTCAATACCTTTTCTAATATCTTCTATTGCCTTAAAAGTTGGTGCTAATAATGTTCCCCATCTTCTAGATCTTGCATCTTCGCCAGTTTGTTTATCTACATTTTTAGTTGCAGCGTCTAATCCTCCTCCTCCTGGGTCTGTTGTTCCCCCAAGTTTAGCTTGGTCAGCTCCAGCTGCCTGCATTTCCAAAGATTTTTGTAATTGTCCAACTTCCATACCAGCTGCTTTTGCTAAAGCTTCTTTTTGTATGATATTCATTTTATTGAATTCGCTGATTCCACCTACCTGATCCATTATTTCTGCAGATGCACCGGAGATATCGCCATTTAATGCTAGTTCTCTTGCCTTATCAAAGTTTAACTCTTTACCAGTTAAAACTCTTGCTTCCATTTCAGATTCTATAGACGATTCTATATCTAATAAAGATTTTGCAATAGAAGCTTGTTGGTTTAGGTTCAAACCTATTTTCTTACCAATTAAAACTTGTTTTTCTAGTTCCTGGTTTTGTTTTCCAAACATAGCTAATGTTGAATCAGAAGCTCCGGCTATGTCTTTTACTATTTCGGCTTGAGAAAAGTATGTGCCATTTTCTGCATTTAGCTGCTTTATTTTCTTTTCCTGGTTTTTTACATAAGAATCTAATGATAAACCCATACTTTGAGAGTGTCTATACATATTTGCAATTTGATCAGCTCCCAACCCAGCATTAGTTGCTAATTTACCAATTAACTTATTCTCTTTAGCTGTTAAGTTTGGAATGATTCCCATATCATCACGGATAGCTGCTATTGAAGAAGCCCATCCTTGACCATACATAACCATATCGACTCCGCCTTTTGCTAGAGCTTTTGTGTCTGCAACTGAAAGTTGAATTGCTCTTGAAGCCTCTGTCATTGCTGCTGAATATTCGTAGGCATTTTCTTTTGCTTTACCTAATAACTTCATGAACATTGCGAACATTGCAATTACACCCCCAAGTAATAATCCTCCCAGAATACCACCCAGTATCTTAAAGCTTTTTTTCAGACCTCCGTCGGTTTTCTTTACCCACTTATCCATTATCTTTTTAGCTTTATCTGTTCCAGCTCCTATACCCTTTGCGAATGAGTCACCAACTATTGGTATTTTTGATGCAAGACCTTGAGCTTTAGATGAAAATGCATCTAATCTTGCTTCAGCTTTATTAAGACCGTCTTCGACCTTAGTAACATCTGATGCCATTTGGTTTAGAGACGTAGTTGCTTTTCCTATACCAGCATCGAACTTTTGAACTTCGCCTTGTATCTTATTCCATTCAGCTTTTGTAAGTTTTGTGGATTTGAGCAATTCCATTTGGGTTGCTTTCAGACGCTCCATTTCAGCAATTTCTTGCCTCTTAACATTCATCAGCTCCTTGGCTGCTTTTAAGTCGTCTTTTACTCCCATTGTAATTTACCCTTTATTTATTGTGATATTTTCCAATTAGATCTTCGTATTCACTTGTAAGCTCTGCAGCTTTTTTGTGCATGTTATTCCATCTTTTCTTGAACTCTGGATCGTTCATATCTTTCCTAAGATTTTTATACTCTTTACCAGCACCAGATAAGAAGAGCAGTGCTCTTCCAACTAATGAAGAAAGTCCTTCTTTTAATGGTGGTTTGATTTTTGCCATTTACAACACTCCTAGTTAATTGATTATTTACTTTATTATAAATATCTACTAACTAGGATTTTGATGTGTATTTTGGTACTGTTGATAGGCTTGATCTTGTGCTTGATCAGAGGATTCTGCGGTTTTGTTTTCTGCCTCTTTCCATTCTCTGTACTCCTTGGTGTAAAATGATCTGAGATGTACCGGCATATTATAAAGAGCTTGGAAATTCAAACCCGGAACCTTATACATCAACATGAAAATTGCGCTATGAACTGATTGCTTATATTCTGGCGTCAGGCCAAAAAAAGCTAACTTCAATGGGAATTTCCACCTCCTGTTCATCCCCAGTTTCATTTGATATGAAATTGAAGTTTAAGTCAATATCCGGTGTTAGTTCTGTAAGATATTTTCTGAATGCTCTTGAGTCAAAAGCCATCATATGATTATCTACGAAATCTGCTATATCTTTTGTACTTTTTTCTCCGTCGATTGCAGTAATTACATGCTTCAATCTAGTTGACATAGATCTATCAGTTTCATCTTTAAGTCGCTTTTGCTTTTTCTCAATATCTTTTAATGCGTATTCTATTTTCTTCTCCATACCATGAGTCATTAAATTGAATGTTATTCTTTTCTTTGATATAGGTAATTCAAATTCAAATTCTCTACTATTTGGATATTTAGATATTTCTTCATGCAAAGGTTTATCTTCTAATTTAGTTAGATCGATAATTTCTTCTTGAAGTTTATCATTATTGTGTCTATCTGGTATATTGATTGTATAATCTTTACCATAACCCAATACTCTTGCTGCTATCATTATAGCATTTTTATCACCAACTAATAAGTCATTATACTTTACTTGTTTTCCTTCCCCATTAGAAATAATTAAAGCTTTGAACAATTTATCCAATACAGTTCCCTGTGTAATATAAGACTGAGTTGTAAGAATATCTTCTTCTTTTGCTGTCATATATTTCATTTCAACTTTACCAGATGATAATGGGTTATCTTCTGGGTAAGGTATACCTTTTGAAGGTAAATCTATAGTTTCTGTTGGGAAATTAGTTTCTTGTACTAATTGGGTTTTTTCTACTTGACCAGCTTCTTCTTTTAACTGATCTTTTAAGTCCTTGTCGGACAATCTTGATGGTTTTCCACTCATAATAACCTTTCCTTTTTATTCTATAACGTTAATCTTCATATAATATAAATATGAAGAAAGCGGAAAAAGACCCTTAATTTGAGCCTTTTTCCATTTTCTTAATTTTTTACTTTTAGTATTGTAAGATTGCGTAATCGTATGCAATACCAACTGCTATTTCCATTGGTGCATCAGAAGACCAATCTAGATCTCCAAACCCAGCTGAAGTAGGGAAGGCACCCTTAAGTGTCCATTCTTCAACTTTATCACCTACTGGTCCTAACACGTTGATTACGATTTCTTTTTTGTAAAAGTCAGAGTAACCAGATCTTCCAGTTACTGATTCATATCCCAATCTTACCCATTCCATAACTGCCTGTGCACCTGATGGTACGATAGGGTCATACAATGTTAAAGAAATATCATCCCAAGTTGCTTTACCTTGGATTTTTCTTTGAGTATTCATGTGATCCATAGTAATAGTATTGAATTTTACTGATGGTCTTGCTGCTTTCTTTATTAAGAAAGAAGGGACACCGTCAAGATATAATACATATCTATTAGCTACCTTTGGTTGAAAGGATGTGAACATCATTTCATTTGGGTCGACTAAATTTGCCATTTATTTCTCCTCTTTTATTATTACTTTAATATAAATATCATTATTCTCCGAAAGTAGCTCCGGTTGGCATAATGTTAAAGTCTACTACTATAAATTCTGCAGCTTTTGCTGGTTGAATAAATATTTCCCCTTTCATGATATTTCTATCAATGATATCTGGAGTGTTATTAGATTCATCCATAATAACTCGGAATGCATAAAGACCTTGGTTTTGTTGAACTTGTTCCATGTAAGGATTAACTGTACTTAAGAATCTGTTTCTTGTAGTAGAAGTATTGTTTTCGAATACTAAATACTTAGTTGTTGAAGCAACGAATTTCTTAAGATTGATAAGTAATCTTCTTACGTTAACTCTATCTAAAGCTGTAGCTCTTTTCTGTAAAGTTTTCTGTCCCCAAACTACAACCCCTTGACCAGGGAATGTTGCAAGTGGATTAATTCTTGATTCATATAGAGTATCACGATTTGCATGTGTTAAACCTCTTTCTGCTTGAATTGCAGCTCCGATTCCTCCTCTATTCAAACCAGCTGGTGCGTACCATTCTGCAGCTATTTTATCATTGAAAGCAATTACTCCTCCCATTACTACTGATGCTGGAACCCAAACGTTTTTACCTAATCTAGAAGCAAAGATCTTAACCCATGGCCAATACATAGCTCCGTAAGAACTGATTAGTTCTTCTGATCTTCCTGCTACTGTTGTAATAGAAGTTTGACCATGATTTTCTGGATCAACTAGGAAGAAACAATCTCCTCTAGCTTCTGCAGTTTCTTTAGCTAATGTTGTTATAGCTGAATCATTTGTTTGTGTCATACCAGGAATCATGATCATATTGATATCATACTGATCTTGGTTTCTTAGTAAATATAATGCTGTTCTATAAGTAGATTTAGCATGAGCAATATCGTATCCTTGTGAATTACCATCAGCAATTTCATCAAAGAATTTTGGTGCTGCTTCGGATGGTCCATCAGAACCACCGATAAATGAACCTTCACCTGGATAAGGTAATGATGCAGTATATAAACCGAAATCATTTTCTAATGAACCAGTATTACCATTTGTATCTAGGTAATCTATAGTCTTGATATTAGATGTTACATATACAAATGCAGATTTGTTTGCGAAATCACCAGTCAATTGTAGATATGGATCAGTAGTTGCTACATCACCAATTGTATAATATTGATCACCAATTACTTTTCTTATATAATTATTTGATTTAGGATCTAAGCTTAGATTGTTCCAAGTTTCAAGGATAACTTTAGAATTAGAAGTATCATCTCCTCTTCTAATTAATAATGTAAATGTACCTGTATTTTTATTTACATTTGTTACTTCCCATCTTAGATTATCTGCTGTTCCGTTAGTAAGTAAATCATTTGTTCCTAACGTATTAGACGTTAGATCGTCTGAATTACCGAATGCACCATCGTTTCTTAGTTTAATTTGAAACGATTGTGAATAAGCTGCTTCAGTTGCGTTTGCTACTGATTCAGATGTTGGAATACCATCTTGTCTTCCACCGGCTACTGTACCAGATATGTATGATGCAGATGCTTTAGAGTATGAGCCAGATAGAATTCTTACTACCGTTAATGCTCCTGAGTTTGCTAAATATTGTTCTGCTGCTAATGAGGTTAAATACTCATAAGTATCTGAACCGCTGTTAAACGTTGTACCAAAAATTGTTTGGAAATCACCAAAGCTATTAACCGTTGTTGGTACCAAAGCAGGTCCTTTAACAGTTGGGCCAATAACTGCAGCTCCAATTTCGGCAACTCCCTGTGGAACGAATGATAAATCGTTCTCTTGTGTAAATACACCAGGACTGACTATTTTTTCTGCCATTTTATTCTCCTAATTAAATTCTTTTTTTAAGTAAAATTATTACTTTCTTCTCGTATATAAATATCAATAATATTATTCAAAAAGACTATGATGCAGAGATAAATTCCCCTGAATCGATATCGATTTGTCCTTTTCCATACTTATCTAAGAGTTTCTTAGCAACTTCTTTTTCTTTTTCTATATTGTTATTAAATTCAGATACAAGAATTTTTTTATCATGCTCTAATGTTATCGCTTGCATTTCTAGTTGACCTAGTTTATACGATAAATTAGAAAACGCTTTTCTAATATCTTTTAGTTGGTTTAATTCTTCTTCTGTAAACTTTGTTTTCTTTGATGTAGCCATCTTTTTTCTCCTTATAACTTTGTTATTCTTCTGAGTTTGGTAAATTATTAATATCGTCTACTATAGTCTCAGATCCTAAAGTAACCTTTGCCATTGATATAGTCTTTGTTTGTTGACTATTGATTTGTTTTTGTATTGTATTAGGTATTATAAACCCATTTAATTCTATATTGAAAGTGCATTTAGTTGCTCTATCAGTTCCACTTGCTATTTCTGTTGCTGGTGAGAATGAATCAATCTTAGACTTAAAGCTAAATCTATTAGGATCTCCCCAATAAGCACCCTCAGCATAATTTATAGCTTCAACGATTGAATTCATTTGTGTAATCATGTCAGTCCATACTATACATTCATATCCAACCTTTACATAATCTGGTACTACTACCTGATGAAATTCTTTTACTGGTTGTCTGCCATATAGAACTGAGAAGTTGTCGTATCTATTCTTCTTGGTGTATGTCATCTGTATATTTTGAACTACTGGTGCATTTGGGTCAACCTTATTACCCAAGTCTCTGTTCTTTTCTATACTAGTTTTCTTATACATCATTAGTGGTAACTGTATTTTACCCTTTGAGTCTCTATAGAAGTTTGACTTTTGCACAGACTTCCATCTTTCAGTAGAACCATATATAACTGGTAATTGCATTAAAGCACCATTTGAATCTTTTATCTGTGGTTGTATTACATTATCTACATAATACTTTATTGCTGAATCTATATCGTATAAACCAACTTGAAATACAGATTCTTTATCGTCTCTTATTATTTGAGCGCTTCTATCTATAATTCTAGACTTAGTTTTTCTTGCTGTTGGTTTACCCATTAGTATAATCCTTTATCATATCCAGTTTTCGTCTGCTCTATTGAAATTCTGCTTCTTCTTGTCATATGCGTTTCACAAATTACAGCTAAATTCCAGCCATGCTCATCACTTGAAAAGTTAGACGAAGGATTTCTACCCATGTTATACTGATTACCAGATGATACTTTATCTACTTCCCAATAAGTATTGTCCCAAAATAATAAATCTCCCATTTCAAGTTTAAGATTTGCTATATCTTTAATATCATCTCTAAGAAATTTGAAAGTAACAGTTTTATTTACGTCCGGACCGAATTCTGTATCTTCTATTTCAGTTGAACCTTGTTCTATTAAGCATCCAACTCTAACGTTCTGGAAATATTGTTTACCTAGAGCTTCACCATATAAGTTTTCTTTTATATCCCTGATGGCATGTTTGATAATATCGACTTTTGTGTCAATAATATCATTTATCAATTCTCTATTTATGTTTCTAAATAAAGAAATATCTCTATCGCCTCCGAATAATGCCATTTCTTACCCTATATAAATATTAAGTGGAACTTTGTTTATTATCTCTTGTTGGAATTCAGCTTCTTCCTTGTTTCTTTCCATAGAGTTTCTTCTTGATGCTGCTTCTAAATCTTCTCTTAGTTGAGTAATTAGCGTTTCTTTTTCACTTGCTCCTTCTCCTCTTAGTGCATCACCATCTAATGTAGTTTCAGAACCTGGAATTGGAACTGAAGAGTATTTTCCTCTTATAGAACCTAGCAATTCTTTTACCAATGCTAGTGTATATTTCTTGATCCATTGCTTACCAGGATCATTTATAAATTGATATTGTATATTATCATAAGCTAGATTAGAGTAATCAGATATAACACCTGGTGCAGTAGTACCCCTTCTGTCTGCAGTTTTAATATACTGGAAATGGAAAGTATAATCAGTCGTTGGTCTTGGGAAGACTCTTAACTTATTATTTATTAGCTCAAATGAATAAGCAGATTTTCTTACCTGATCATTGAATTCTATTTCTTGCATTCTTAGCATATCATCATATAATGGCATAACTAAATAATTGATTGCAGGAGAATAACCACCCCAACCAAAAGAATTCATCATATGAGATGTACCAGCTCCAGTTCCTACATAAGGATCAAACAATCTATTTATTGCAGGAGTTCCCTCGTGGAATATTCTTTTAACTTCTATAGGAGTTGTTCCAGGAGTTCCATATTCATAGGTAGAAACATTTGAATCTGTTAAATCGTAAACCTGTGAACCTGAAGTAACAGCTACTGAACCACTATACCAATCGATGTCTCCACCAGATCCAGCTTCTGAGCCATATTGTTTTGCTATTTGAATTATACCATCTAAACCACCTTTTACTTGTTTATGAGTATAGGATGAGCCAGTTGCATTTCCCTGTAAATTTAACAAGTTTTCTCTTATATTAAATCTGTTTACTTGTGCAGAATATTCTGAAGTTGCTTCTTCAAAACATGCCCAAAAGTTTTTATCTTGTAATTCTATATCTACTATAGGATACCCAAGTCTTCTTGCACACCATATAGCTGTGTTATCAGCTGATGCTGTAAATTCATTATCTGTATCATATAGGGCGAAAGGTGTTGGTGATTCAGATGCAGCGTAGCTTGCAGAGAAAGAACCAGACCCAGGCCAGATTGAAATATCTTTAGACATATATTACTCCTTTTATATAAATATCAAGTTTAACATTCAATATGTTGTTGTGTATATAATAATTATCAAGCTAATGCCTTAACCTTTGAAAAATTTATCATATATTGGGAGGATATTATCAAGTATTGGATGCCTATGATTTGTAAGCAAATTCTTTACATAAAAACCCTCAACTTCTTTTATCGATTGAAGAAATCTTAAACCACTAGCAGTAGAATTTTTCATATCTATCTGGTCAGTGTCACCACAGAATATCATCTTTGAATCTCTACCTAGTCTTTGTAATATCATTAGAGTTTGAGTGTCATCTAGATTTTGGCATTCATCTATTATAATAACAGAATCTAGAAAAGTTCTTCCTCTCATATAAGAAACCGGGACAATTTCTATTTGATCTGCTCTAATCATTTGATCAACCCGTTCTCTTCTTAATAGTTGATACATATTACCATAGATAGGGGAGACCCATGGGGCCATCTTATCTTCTATTCCACCTGGTAAGAATCCTAAGTCTTCTTTGGAAACAGTTGGTCTTGTAATTATAATCTTTTTGTATCTTTTTTCAAGTACACCCTGTAGGGCTATTTGACATGCAAGTAGCGTTTTTCCAGAACCAGCTTTACCAGTTATAATTGAAATATCATTGTCAAGTATATAAGGTTTTGTTAGTTTCTGTTCTTCATTCAATGATAATAAGAATCTGTAACCTTTCTTATTGTTTTTTGCTCCTGCAGTTTTTGCAAAATGAGTTGACATAACTTTCTCCTATTGTATTTAGTATAAATATCAAGTTCTAAAAGATAACACAAAAAAGAGCCCCGAATTAACGGGGCCCTAATTCAATTAGTTAATATTCAATAAATAATTAAAATAAATTCAATTATTATATAGTACTTAACTGTCCAATTTTGATCTTACCATAGAATTCAGGTCTAACAACTTTCTTAGCGTATCTTGTCATAACACCTTTTCTTGGAGTAAAGTTACTTGGATCATAAACAAGTGGAGTCATAATTAATGGAATGTACGGTGCATAAACTGCTCCAGTTTCAAGGAATTGAGATCCTCTAAAGCCCATTAATAAAACATTATCTTGCCAGTAAGGGTTCTTGTATACAGTGTATCTGTTGTTGATAGCACCGATCTTTCGAACACCCATTGCAAACTGATTAGAAGTTCCATCAGTATCAGCCCCAAATCCAGTTAAAGATTCTAAGATTGTTGCAACATCTGGAGAACATACTACGAAGTTTGCTCCTCCTCTCATTGTTGAAGCGTGAATCTTGTTAGAAACTTTTTGTAATTTAGTACCTAAAGTTTGGAACCAAGTAGCTTGTGTATAAGCAGTACCGTTTCCAAAGTTTGCTAATGGAGAATCAGTATATGAAGCACCTACTGCTACATCAGTACCTGGCTTCTTGCCTATTTCAGCAATCCAAGTATCAGTATGTAGTGCAGCTGAATCGATCATCTCTAAGATTTCCATATCAATTTCCATTGAAATGTATTCAGATAACATTGAAGTTAACTCAGCTTCTGCATCAATTGAATGATAAGCATTCAAATCTTGTGCAAATTCTGGAGTCCATACAACTTTTAACTTTCTAGTCTTAGCAACCAATGCTTCTTGTCTTAAAGCAACATCGATTTGTGGAATATTCAAGTTATCAGTAGTATCACCTAAATCAGAACCATTATCTTCAAAATCACCTCTTGATAAGTTATCAGCAGGAGCTTTTGAGTAATAAAAGTCTGTTACACCACCGTGAGCAGTACCAGCAGCTTTCTTTGAAGTAAAGAAGTATGAGTTAGTACCTTCAGTGTAGTTGTACTGAGATAAGTTATCAGCGATATCGAATCCTGCATTACCTTCATCACCTGAAGAAGATATACCTACTGATTGTACAGCATCTACATCAAAGTCAGTTGGGAAGATAGTTGCACCGTGTGCTAAAGTAATCTTAAGCACAGTACCAGCTGCGACAGATGCAGAAAGTGCACCATCGAAACCAACATCAGCCCAAGATGCAGAAGCACCAGCAGTTACAATCCCTACAGATTGAGTTGCTTGAGCAGAATAAGCAGATCTACCTTTTCCATAAACCCCACCAGCTGGTGTGCTTGAAGAAGAAGTATCACCTAAGATATCTGTTCCATCATTAAATTTTCTACCATTAGCGTCTCCTAAACGATCAGATCCATATTTGAAATCTAACCAGAATACTAGACCTGATGGTAAGTTCATTGGTTGTACGCTAACAAATTCTTTAGCGCTTAATTCACCGAAGATTCTTCTAACTAGTGGAAGAGCAACTCCGTTCCATTCTTCAGCTGAAGTAGTAGAAGTAGAGTTAGCTTCGGAAATTAATTGTTTTGCTTGGTTTTCTAAAAGAATTGCAGTATTATGCTTGTCATATTCTGCATCGATTCCTTCAAGAAGACCAGTTGAGTTCCATTTACTAACTAAAGCTTTAGTTTCGTTTCTTTGTGCACGAAACTGATTAGAGCTTTCATTTAGTAAGTTTGAAATTTGATTTGACATTATTTGTCTCCTATTAATTTCTAAAATTATTAATTCGTTTTACAATAGACCAGCTAATTTTTTCATTCTATTAGCGAAGTCATTACTTTCAACTATCATACCTTTCTTAGGTGCAGTTGATTTTGAAGTTTTTGATGCAAATCCTTCAGTTACTCGAGTTTTTCTCTTTGGAGTATATGCTGTTAGAGATTCTGATAAAGTAGAGTAAACTAATTTAACTTCTCTTACAGAGTTAGCTCTGTCGAAAGTTTCGATAACTTTCATTTTTTGCGATTCGTTCAAGTCATTACTTCTGAAAAGTTTGTTTGAGAATAAAAGTTTTGCGTTAAGTAAGTTAACTTCATTAATAGTTGCTTTCAATGATCTAATAGTATTGTAAGCTTCTTCTAATTCGTCTTCTTCAGTAACGTCTTCTTCGTTTTCTTCAACTTCTTCTTCTTCTTGTAATGCTTTGATTACTTCTTCAAGGTCTAGGTCTTCTTCTAATTCTTCTTCTTCTTCAACTGGTGCTTCTTCACTTTCAGCAACCGGCTCTTCAGAATCTTCTTCAGATACTTCGTCCTCTCCTTCTAATTCTTTGATGATTTCTTCTAGTTCAGCGTCGTCTTCTGTTACTTCGTCTTCTTCAGTTTCAGTAACTTCTTCTTCACCTTCCTCTAATTCTTCATCTTCTTCTACTTCTTCGCCTTCTTCATATGTTTCTTCTGCTGGTTCATCAGATGCAGTATCTTCAGTCTCGTCATTTTCAACGCCTACTTCTGTAGAATCGTCAGCAACTGCTGCTTCATCATCGTTTACAGATGTATCTTCGTCTTCTAATTCAGTTTCTTCTAATTCTTCTTCTTCTTGAATCTTAGCAGATAACATACTTTGAAGTTTTGGAGTAAAAGCTTCTTCTAAAGCTAATTTTGCATTTGCTATTGCAGTTTCTCTTACTGCTTTCGCGTCAGCAATCGCTTCTTTTAATAAGTCTTTTGACATTATTCTTCTCCTTTAATATGTAATTTGGAAGTAAGGTTATTAAGAACCTTAATACGGGATTAAATTTAATATACTGCATTATATTAGATGAGATAACGCATTTTTGTATATTGTTTGTGAATATAAATATATAGGAATATATGAAAAGACTAAAAAAACCACAACAATTTAGGTAATATTGGTGTATATTACCTAAATAGTTGCTTTTAAGTGGTTACTATTGCGCCTTGCCGTCTATTATTGCAGTCCAGATATAATTTTTATCTTGAGCTTTTCTCCATCTGTCATGTTTCTGTTGAGCTCTAACTGCTTTTTCCATCTTGACAACTCTCTTTTTAGATTCCTTAATGAAATATCTTCTATCTCTTAATTCTTCTAATGTTCCGCTGTCTTTCATTTGCCTCTTAAATATCTTAAGAGCTTTCTCAACATCTCCTGGCGAAGATCCTGGTACTCTGACTCCTGATGGTACACCTGGCATTATGAATTCGTGTCTTTTACGGTAATTTTTGATAGGTTTACCTGACCTGTCTTTTGGAATAAATTTTCCCATAGTATTAATCGTTTTAGTGAATTATTATTTATTAGTCTAATATAAACAAAAAAAACGACATATCCAAAGAATATGCCGAGTTTTTATTGAGAGCGATGAGTTATTTTGTTTTAATCTTCAAATTCTTCAGCTACATCATACATAGTATCAACTAGGTTGGCTATATTTTTATGTAGTCGTGAAGAGCTTACTTTGCTTTTGTATTTTCTAGATAGATTCTGTAGTAGTTTGCCATGCTTTTCTACATTCTTAAAGTTAGAACCTTTCCAAGTTCCTTC
>Ga0098059_1000742_pt1 | contig 17901 bp, 18 predicted proteins | sample 20_taG_FD_92580 | JGI IMG/M metagenome (GOLD analysis project Ga0098059, IMG submission 92580) | Marine viral communities from the Subarctic Pacific Ocean - 20_ETSP_OMZ_AT15318 metaG | ecosystem: Environmental > Aquatic > Marine > Oceanic | place: Subarctic Pacific Ocean | collected 2015-01-19
TACTGCGCCTTGACACGCATCGTAGCAGTAGTAACTCAGAGCAACACTTAGATACCTTTTATCGTTACTTTTCAGAAGTGAAAAATAATAATTACGATGCACTATTAATTACCGGTGCGCCGCTCGCACATTTAGAGTATGAAGAAGTGGCGTATTGGGAAGAATTCAAAGTGATTATTGATTGGGCCGAGCAGCATGTAACCTCTACCTTGTTTTCGTGCTGGGCTGCCCACGCGGCTTTATATCACCGTTATAATTTAAAGCGCGATTTAAAAGACAACAAACTCTGCGGAGTGTTTACCCATCAATGCTACTTTGCCCATGGTGCACTTACCCGCGGCTTTGACGATACCTTTTTAGTGCCGCACTCACGCTATGGCCACATAGATATAAATAAAATAAACGCCTGTGAAGAGCTGGTGGTATTAGCGGGCTCTGAACGAGTCGGGGCTTATTTACTTAAAAATAAATCGGGCAGCCAAGTGTTTATTACCGGCCACCCAGAATACGATGCCGACAGTTTAAAAGCCGAATATGAGCGCGATTTACAAAAAAGCCCTGATGCGCCAAAGCCCGAAAACTATTTTCCTGATGACGATGCCAGCAAGCAACCGTCTAAAACATGGCAAAGCCACGCGTTTTTGCTGTTTTCAAACTGGTTAAATTATTACGTTTACCAAACCACACCCTATGATATTAACCTAGTTAGCCAAGACGTAAGGACTAACAACTATGCCGAATAATCCTCAAAACAATAAGCATCAAGAGCTGAGCGCTGCGCTCAAACAGCGCATTTTAATTTTAGATGGTGCAATGGGAACCATGATCCAAGCGCATAAGCTTGAAGAGCAAGACTACCGTGGTGAACGTTTTAAAGATTGGCACGTGCTTATTAAAGGCAACAACGATTTATTAAGCCTAACCAAGCCAGAAATTATTACTGATATACACCGCAGCTTTTTAGCCGCTGGTGCCGATATTATCGAGACCAACACCTTTAACTCGACCACCATTTCGATGGAAGATTACGACATGGCGAGCATAAGCCGTGAAGTCAATTTAGAGTCGGCTAAGTTAGCCCGCGCAGTATGTGACGAATTTAGCGCTAAAACCCCAGAAAAACCGCGCTATGTAGCAGGCGTTTTAGGGCCAACGTCTAAAACCTGTTCGTTATCGCCGGATGTAAACGACCCCGGCTATCGTAATATCACCTTTGATAAGTTAGTGACTGCGTATGTTGAGTCGACCCTTGCGCTTATGGAGGGCGGTGTAGATATAATTTTAATCGAAACCATATTCGACACGCTTAATGCAAAAGCGGCATCGTTCGCGGTAGAAGAAGCGTTTGAACAAGCAGGGCGCACATTGCCAGTGATGATTTCAGGTACTATTACCGATGCCTCAGGCCGTACGCTTTCAGGGCAAACCACTGAAGCATTTTATAACTCTATTCGCCATATTAAGCCGCTTTCAATCGGCTTAAATTGCGCCCTTGGGCCAGATTTACTGCGCCAATACGTTGAAGAGCTATCGCGTGTGTGCGAAACCTTTGTCTCTGTTCACCCTAACGCGGGCTTACCCAATGAGTTTGGAGAATACGACTTAGAAGCAGACGACATGGCAAAAGAGATCATAGATTGGGGTAAATCGGGCTTTATTAATATTGTTGGCGGTTGCTGCGGCACTACGCCTGCGCACATTCGTGCCTTTGCCAAAGGGCTTGAAGGCACAGCACCACGAAAATTACCTGAGCTTGAAGTGCGTATGCGTTTATCAGGCCTAGAAGCCTGTAACTTAAATTAAGGAGCCGCCAATGACCCAACAAATTGCAGTATTTACTAATGTCGGCGAGCGTACTAACGTAACTGGCTCGGCCATGTTTAAACGTTTGATCATGGAAGAAGACTACGAGACCGCCCTTAATGTGGCCCGCGAGCAAGTAGAAAATGGCGCCCAAGTTATTGATATCAACATGGACGAAGCCATGCTGGACTCAAAAGCCGCCATGGTGAAGTTTTTAAACTTAATTGCCTCAGAGCCTGATATTTCTAAAGTACCTATTATGGTCGACTCCTCTAAATGGGAAGTAATAGAAGCAGGCTTAAAGTGTATTCAAGGCAAGGCCATTGTTAACTCCATTTCACTCAAAGAGGGTGAAGAGCCGTTTATTCGCCAAGCTAAAATTATAAAACGCTTTGGCGCCGCCGCTGTTGTGATGGCATTTGATACCGACGGCCAAGCCGATACTGCCGATCGTAAGTTTGAAATTTGTGAGCGCAGCTACCGTATTTTGGTTGATGAAATTGGCTTCCCGCCAGAAGACATTATATTCGATCCCAATATATTTGCCGTTGCCACCGGCATAGAAGAGCACGACAACTACGCCGTAGAATTTATTGAAGGCACCCGCCGTATTAAGCAAAACTTACCGCACTGTAAAGTGTCGGGTGGGGTATCAAACGTATCGTTCTCGTTTAGAGGTAATAACCCAGTACGTGAAGCGATTCACTCGGTGTTTTTATACCATGCTATAAAAGCGGGTATGGATATGGGCATAGTAAACGCAGGGCAACTTGCGGTTTACGACGACATCCCCGAGGAACTTCGTAAAGCCGTAGAAGATGTAATTCTTAACACCGACCCCGGTGCGGGCGAGCGCCTTGTTGAACTTGCGCCTAAATATTCAGGCATGGCACAAGCTGAGCGGGTAGAAGATTTAGAATGGCGCACTTGGTCGGTTGAAAAGCGCCTAGAGCATGCTCTAGTAAAAGGCATAACCACCTTTATAGATGAAGACACAGAAGAGTGCCGTGCTGGCGCCGATAAACCTATTCACGTCATTGAAGGGCCACTCATGGATGGCATGAACGTGGTTGGGGATTTATTTGGTGCCGGTAAAATGTTTTTACCCCAAGTGGTTAAATCGGCTCGTGTGATGAAGCGAGCCGTGGCCTACCTTGACCCATTCATTGAAGCCGAAAAAGAAGAAGGCGCCACCAACGGTAAAATTGTTATGGCTACCGTAAAAGGTGACGTGCATGACATAGGTAAAAACATTGTTGGCGTAGTACTACAATGTAATAACTACGAAGTAATCGACCTTGGCGTAATGGTGCCAGCAGATAAAATACTGCAAACCGCGATTGACGAAAAAGCCGATATTATAGGCCTTTCGGGCTTAATTACCCCATCGCTTGATGAAATGGTACATGTTGCCAAAGAAATGAAACGTCGTGGCTTTGAGCTGCCGCTCATGATTGGTGGGGCAACCACCTCAAAAGCGCATACCGCAGTGAAAATAGAGCCGCAGTACGACAAAGGCGTAGTGTATGTAAATAACGCCAGCCGCGCCGTGGGTGTGGTGTCTAATTTATTATCAAAAGAGCATAAAGCAGAATTTTTAGCTAAAACCACTGCCGAGTACGACAAAGTACGCGAACAACAAGCACGCAAAAAGCCGCGCTCAAAACCAGTTACCATACAGCGCGCCCGCGATAATGCAGCCAAGCTCGATTGGGATAACTACACACCACCCGTGCCTAAAAAGTTGGGCGTGACTGAGTTTAAAAATGTATCAATCGCGACTTTACGTAAATACATAGACTGGACGCCGTACTTTATGACCTGGTCAATCGCCGGTAAATATCCGCGCATATTGACCGACGAAGTAGTGGGCGAACAAGCACAAAGCTTGTTTAAAGATGCCAACGATATGCTCGATGAGCTTGAAAAGTCAGGCACTTTGCAACCATTAGGTGTTATTGGTTTATTCCCAGCAAACCGTGTGGGCGATGATATAGAAATTTACACCGACGAAACGCGAAAAGAGCTATTAACTACCTCATGTCATTTACGGCAGCAAACCGAAAAAACCGACTTTGCTAACTACTGCCTAGCCGATTACATTGCGCCAAAAGGCACACCCGATTACTTTGGTGCGTTTGCGGTAACAGGCGGTTTAGAAGAGGACGACCTCGCCAATGCGTTCGATGCCAAGCAAGACGACTACAATAAAATAATGGTAAAAGCGGTTGCTGATAGGCTCGCCGAGGCCTTTGCTGAATACTTGCACGAACAAGTGCGTAAAGAGTATTGGGGTTATGCACCGGATGAAAACCTGGGTAACGATGAGCTAATCCGCGAAAACTACCAAGGTATTCGCCCAGCACCGGGTTACCCAGCGTGCCCAGAGCACACCGAGAAAAAGAAAATTTGGCAGTTGCTCGATACCGAAAAACGTATTGGTATGCAGCTCACCAGCTCGTACGCCATGTGGCCAGGTGCTGCGGTTTCGGGTTGGTACTTTTCACACCCACAAGCGAAATACTACGCCGTAGCGGCAGTACAACGTGACCAAGTGGAAGACTACGCCAAGCGAACAAATATGACGCTCGCAGAAGCCGAAAGGTGGTTATCGCCTAACTTGGGGTATGAGCCGGAGTAAAGCGAAGTGGTTAAATAGCGAAGCGGTCAGCTATCAGTTAAAACAAAAACGAGCCAAGTTAGGCTCGTTTTTTATTTTTGTATCTTTTTATCGCAATAAATATCGATAACTCAATTGTTTACATAATAGGCATTAGATGTGACTATTGAATGAATTGAACGTGTAGTCTAGGTATTAATTTTTTGGACTAAGCATAAAGAATACTAAGTTTTAGTTACTCTAATTAAGGAATTATAATGCAGACAATTACGGAAGATCAGCTATCTCTTGAATATTACGGTGCAGCAGTTGAAAAAGGGCAGCTAAAAGCGAAAGATGTTGCTCGCTATATTTTAGCACTAGATGAATTTATGAACGTGATTACAACAGAAGCTTATGGTAAAGATGCATCGCTATGTATGGATGTCTCAGGTTTTAGAGGGCAATCATTTGATATTGATTTTTTACTACAGGTGGTAGGTTTATCCTCTGGAGCATTATTTTGTACTAGCTCCCCCAAAGACCTTATTACTCTGGCTACTGACTCAATTAAATTATGTATTCATTTAGCTGGCAATCAACCGAAGCAGTGCACACCAGATAGTAATGCGAATACAGTTAATATCGAAAACTCTAATGGTCATACTCAGGTATTTCATATTCAAACGCTAAACGTTCTTTCTGATCCAAAAGCTGCTAATTCGTTAGATACATTTATTAGGGAGCCTTTGGTTAAAGGATTAAGCGAAGTAAAGTTAAAATCTTCAAAGTTTGATATCCAAACTAAAGCTTCGGCTAATGATGCTGAATTTTTTAAACCTCTTGATTTCGATTTACCAATTTCAAAAAATACAATTACTACAGGTTTAACGATTGAATCTCCATCCTTTAAAGATGGAAATAAGTGGAAATTATTTGATGGACAGTCCAGTTTTTATGCAGAAATTACTGATAGAGAGTTTATTGATACTGTTGATAAGGGAGAGAGGTTTGGAAAAGGGGATCTATTAATAGTTGAAATGGAAATAATTCAGACTAAAACACCGCAAGGTTTGAAGATCGAAAAACTTATTACGAAAGTTACCGATCATAAAGAAGCGCCTCAACAGAAAGGTATGTTTTAAGATTTTAGGTCAAAGTATTAGCACATAACGAAAGTCAAAATTGAAGGTTTTTTAATGAAGTATCTAAATTACATATTGCTTTGCCTATCCCTATTTTTCACATCGAACACATTTGCGCTTGAGCAAAAGTATCACGAGAGTGTTTTACCTGTTATTACTGCTTTTAAAATGCATGATAAAACTGCGATTGCTGCGCATATTCGCTACCCTCTAAAAAGGCAATATCCATTGCCCGACATTAAAAATGAAGTTGAGTTTATTACCCGCTTTGATGAAGTGTTTGACGAAGAACTTGTTGGCGTTATTGCCAGTTCAAATATTGATACTGATTGGGATAAAGTGGGTTGGCGCGGCATTATGCTCAATAACGGCATAGTGTGGGTAGACAAAGACGGCAAAATTATTTCTGTGAATACACAAAATGCCACTGAGCAAGTGCGTGTTGAAAAGCTAATTTCTCAAGATAAACAATCACTCCATTCAATTATTAAAACCTTTCAAAAACCAATACTCGATTGGGACACAGCAAAATACCGAGTTCGTGTTGATGATTTAGGCGATGGAAACTTCCGTTATGCGTCGTGGAGCATTGATAAAAGCCCAAGCGATAAGCCTGATATCGTTTTAATTAATGGTGATATTACCTTTGAAGGTAGTGGCGGCAATCATCACTATACGTTTAAAAACGGACGTTACAGTTACGTATTGCAAGTAACTGTAATTGGTTGTGATACCTCACCACCAGGTTGGCTTGAAGTATATAAAGACGATAAGTTGTTATTGTCTGACGCTGTGATAAGTGCAGTTAATAAAGCTAATTAAGTTTCTAGTGAAGAGCGGCTATTTTTAACTTACTGTGAAACGTAAACTGCGATCGAGAGAGGGAACTAGCTATGAAAACAATCGGCATGCTCGGAGGTATGAGTTGGGAGTCAACAGCCAGCTATTACAAAGTTTTAAACGAAGGCGTTAAAAACTCATTGGGTGGACTACATAGTGCCAAAATTTGTATGGTGAGCGTCGATTTTGCAAAAATTGAAGCGCTACAGCATCAAGGTGATTGGCAACAAACAGCTAAGTTACTCACCAAGGCAGCTAAATCTGTAGAGGCTGGTGGTGCCGAGTTTTTACTTATTTGTACCAACACTATGCATAAAGTGGCCGATGAGATTGCCAGTAATATTACTATTCCTATTTTGCATATTGCCGATGCCACCGCTGAGCAACTAAAGCACGATAACATTACGCGAGTAGGGTTGTTGGGAACGCAATTTACAATGGAGCAAAACTTTTACAAAGAGCGTTTAACTAATAAGCATAACATTGAGGTATTAATACCTGAGCCTAATGAGCGAAAGCGAGTGCACGAGGTTATTTATTCGCAGTTATGCCAAGGGATTATTGATGACGATTCGCGAGCTGATTATATACGCATTATAGAGCGATTATTTGCACAAGGCGCGCAGGCCATCATTTTAGGCTGTACTGAAATCGCCTTGTTGGTAAAGTCACAACATACGCAGGTTCCGCTTTACGACACCACCAAAATACATGCCGAGGCAGCAGTGAAGTTAGCACTGGCAAAATAGTTAAGCTTGAGATAACAAAAAAACCGCCAATTGGCGGTTTTTTATTAGCAAGTAAAGCTGTTAACACGCTTATATTAATGACCTTTCTCAAAGTCATTTACTTCGCGCTCGGCTTAACTTCCTTTAACCTATACATCTGAAGCTTTAATTATTGTATTTTATATAGGCTTGTTTATCATATGAGGTCTATTTACAAAGGCATGTGAATATTTAAGCTTATAGGGAATCATGTAGCAACCCTCCACAAAATGTTCACGGCCTATTTTTAAGGCTTCTTGTTTATGTCATTTTTAACGACACTTAAAAAGTTTGGTAATCATATTGGTGCTTACAAAGTGCACTTGTGCCCTGAGGTGAAAGGCCAAGTTAGTGAAAAGGGCAAGCCTTTATCTAATGTGAGAATAGACAGAGTATTAAATTTTTCTGATGGCAAATGTGCTGAAGATTTCACTTACACCGATAAGAACGGAAGTTTCTTACTACCTGAAATTAATATCCGTTCTAATCAACCAGCAGTCCCACTTGCTGAGATTTTTACTTCTCAAGCTATTTATTTATCCTACAATCATGAAGAATATTGCCTTTGGGGTTCCAGATTGTCAGGCGCTAAATACCGAGAGGAATATGCAAAAAAATTAAGGCAATTAATAGCCGATACCACTGATGAAAAGGTTCTTTTTAAATTTGAGAATAAAAAAACTGAAGGCTATAAATTTGAAGCTTTAAGTATCTGTCGTTGGTCTGATGATTTTGAAGTAGTGGAAAAAAATGCTTATTTTGACCTTTCAGAAATTGAAACGGATGAAAATTAATAAAACAAAACCTAAATTATAAGGAAATATTGATGAATGTTTTAAGCCCTGCAATAGCTGCTAACTTTGCTGCTATCTCATACGAAAGCCTTGATAAAAGAGGCTTAAGAGCTAATCCATATTTTGAAAGGATTAGCTCTTTATTTTCATTCGAATCAGAATCTATAAAAGGTGTAAGTGGTTCTATTCTTGAGCGAGTTTTTAATCACTCGACCAATTTTGGCTGTATTGCAAAAGGTAAGAAGGGTGCATATGAAGATGATTATGTTTTAGCTTTACGTGGCACGGCAAAAATACGTGATGTTGTTACTGACTTACATTGTGGTTTAAGTACTTGTAGTAATAATCAACCTGTACATGCAGGCTTCAACCATACATTTAACTCTTTCAAAAATCAGTTAGAGCTGTATTTTAAACAAAGCACTAAGAAAAAATTAAACATTCATGTTGTAGGTCATAGTTTAGGTGGTGCTTTAGCAAACTTAGCTGCTAACTGGTTAAAGCAACGTTTTGGAGCGAATGTAAAATTATATACTTTTGGTGCGCCGCGAGTTGGTTATAATAGTTTTGCAGTAAAAACTGAGTCCGCAACAGATAATAGCATTTATCGTTGTGTACATGCAGCCGACCCAGTTCCTTTAGTGCCTGTGTGGCCATTTATGCATACGGAGCAAGAATATATTTTACACGGTGCTGCCACTATTACTCCAAAAGCACATAGTATGACTAAGGATACGCCAGGATATTTGCATACAGCTAGCAACTTCAAAAGTTATTCTGCTATTAACAAGGGAATGGAAAAACGAATTCAAGAAGAGGTAAGGCTTGATTATGATAGACGACTCGAATGTAGCCGCACCTCTAAATGGGCTCGGAAAATTGGTGCAGCTTTAATTACTCATTTACGTGAGACTGGTAAATTATATGCGATACAAAATCATTTTTCGAACGCTCTCACAGTATACGATCAGATAGCTAAAGCATTAGCTGATAGCATTGATTTTTCTAAAAATTGTACTAAAGATGTAAAAGGGATTTTAGGGCATATGCTGACATTTTGTGGCTATCCATTTCAGGTGATTTCTTTTACTTACGCTTCTATTAGGCATATTTTGCAATTAATGCTTAAAAATATTTTTGCACTTGCTGGCGAAGCGCTAGCATTAGCAAAACCTTCCTAGAATTAAGGTATACAAAAAACCGCCAATTGGCGGTTTTTTATTAGCAAGTAAAGCTGTTAACACGCTTTATTTTAATGGCCTTTCTCAAAGTCATTTACTTCGCGCTCGGCTTCCTCTTTCGATTTACCGTATTTTTGCTGAATTTTACCAACAAGCTCGGTACGGCTACCTTCAATTTTATCTAAATCATCGTTGGTAAGATCGCCCCATTTTTGCTGCGCTTTACCTTTAAGTTCTTTCCAGTTTCCTTCGATACGATCGCTATTCATAATTAGCTCCTTATTAAGAGTGATGATTTTTCATTTTAAAAGCGTTACTAATAAAATGATTTTTAACGTTCACTTATAAAGTTGCAAAGGCTATACCAGAAAATAAAACTTTTAATTTCATTTATATATCAACTGCTTATGGTTTTTTGATGCGTAAAGTCTTTTAGCTGGTGGCGAGCTTTATAAAAATTCTGCAGGGTGGCTTGTAATTATTGCAGGGACTGTGACTTCAGGGGCTGTTACTTCAAGGGGGATTATTGCAAGTACACTGTGCTGGTTTTTATAAGTACAAAAAAAGCGAGCTATTAAAGCTCGCTTTGGTGTTTAATAAAGGAATTAATGTCTAAAGCTTGGCATTAGCGCAGGAATGCCTGGCAGCATACCTACCAGTGCCATTACACCGGTTAATAACACAAACATAATAAGTGGGATGATCCAGCGGCTCATTCGTGATAAATCAGCACTTCTTTCTTTACAGCCAATAAGGCCCAAGTTATCCAAAAGCATAGTCAGTGACCAACCAAATGCAGGGTTTACTAAGCTTGAGGCAAACACCACAATAGCTGCCGACTGCGTGGTTTTACCTTCACGGGTCATTTCCATACCCGCTTCAAGTAGTGGAATAAACACCCCTACAATTAAGGCAACACATAATACTGGCTGCCAAATAGCTAAGTCCATTGGATAGCCCCAAACACCCGCGATAATACAAAATAACGCAGTTAAAATAGCGCCTGCAGGAATAGGGCGTTTTGCAATAGCAGCAGGAACAATGTAAGTGCCCCAAGATGATGCAAAGTTAGCACCGCCTAATAGCGAGCCAAAGGTTTGTCTTGTTGATGCGCTAAGCATGGTATCGTCAATATTCATTTGTACTTTTTCAGTACGCTCTGGGTAACTAATTTTTTGAAATACTTGATGGCCTAAAAAGTCAGGCGACCACATAGCAACCGCTAAAACTGCAAAAGGAAGTACAACTACAAAGCTTTCAGCGGTTGGTAAACCAAGCATCCAACCAGTGTTTTCCCCCCACCAGTACATAGGGTTCATGTTTGGTAAGCCTGGAGCTGTATGAAACTCAAACGGTGCGCCCAATGCAAAAGCAGTAAAACCACCAATTAAACAGCTCAGTGGCACGGCTAACCAGCGTTTTTTGTAATGCTCCAATAAAGCATAAAGTAAAATTGTGGCTAAGATTACGATAAAAGCAATATGGGTCATTTGAATTTCTTCAGCCCATGCAAACAGCTTTTTAACTTGTGAAATGGTACCCACAAAGCCTAAATAGAGGAGTAGGCCACCACACACCCCTTTACTGGTGAGCTTGGCCATGAGGCTGCCGCCTTTACTAAATGCTAATATCAATCCAAAGGCACCTATGAGTAAACCAAAGGCCATAGGGTGTCCGCCTGCGGCAACTACAATAGGAATTAATGGAATGAGTGGGCCATGAGTACCCGCTAAGTTAGCGGTCGGTAAAATAAAGCCCGAAAATAGTAAAATAAATAGCGAAACAATTAAAAGTTCGTAGCGTACGTTTTCAAGTACAAAGCCATCACTTAAACCCAAAGGGCCTGCAAACGTGGCAGCAATGGCTGCAACCATGACTACTTTCCCTATAGTAGCGGCCATCGCAGGAATGGTGTCTTCAAATTCAAAGCGATAATCTCTAAATGGTAAATTTGGACGCCAGCGTTTTGGCTGCATAATTTGCAGTTCGTGCTCTAGGTAAGCGTCGCGGCTTTCAAACTCAGAGCTGGGCTTATGAAGATTTTCATAGCTATCGGACACGGTTTGAGTATCCGCTCCTGGTATAGCATCAGATGAATTATCATCTAGCGGCTTGGTGGTCATGACTTCTCCTGCAACTTAGTTGCTAACTCAAAATAAAAATACAGCTTTTACAAAGCAAATGAACATTGAGTGCGCAGGGTAAAACAGCTTGCTACAGATTGTAATTAGGCAAAAGGTCGTGCATAGCCCAGTTTAACGCTTTGTAAGTGTTAACAAAAATGGCAAAGGGATGTGTTGTAACTGGCTTGTTAAATCTAAAAGATATTTAAATTCAATGTCTTATGTTTTTGTTTTTACAGTGTGATCTTGCCATGCAGAATAGCAAAAAGGTCATAAAATCAGCAGGTTCAGCAGCAATCATTCTTTAGTCTAATAAAGGTGGCGTTAGCCGCTATTTGCTTATTATAAATACAATTAGCCGCAAAGTTGCACAAAAGCTAACAATACTAAGCTTTAACGGAACGACTATTTTTGGACTCAAGATAGGATTTTGAAAGGTAATAATAGGAGTAAAGTAAAAATATGGCGTAAAGTGACTAAACAAGAAAAAGCCTTTATGTAACGTATTTATAAAGGCATTTCTGGGTACGCTTGTTTGTTTTCACCGCCAGTTAAACGCTGTAACAACCGACGTTGGCTTGACAGTAATTGCCCTGAGCGTTCATTCATTATTTTGCAGGTTTTGGTTTTTAGCTCAAGTTGGTGTAATAATTTTGTGGTGAGCGAGTTTATATCAGCAGGCAGCAACGCGGTTAATTGTGCTAAGCCTTCTTTGCCACCTTGCAGGCCTAAACTCACCAAAAAGCCATCGCGCTGGTTATGCGATTCATTTAAGCTTTCTAAAAAGCCAAGCATTTTTTTATTGTGTGTTTCTAGCTGCACATTACGTTGGCTTAGCAATTCGTATTGCGTTTCAAGTAATTCAATTAATGCGTCTAGCTTAGTAATGTCTTGTTGCAGACTTACAATATACTCTTTTACAGTTTTCATTTTTTATGAAGTTCAACCATAGCGTTAACGGTTTCATCAATATTAATTTTAAATTCACCACTGGCAATTGCCGCTTTCATTTGGGCTACTTTATCCATATCAACGTCTGGCTTTGCAGCTAAATCTTGAAATGTTGAGTCTATTGATTTACTTAATGCACTCACTGAATTTACTTGCTCTTGTTTAGCCGCTACAGTTTGTTGCTCTGGTTTTGCATCCAGTGATGAACGCTGGTTTGTTTTTTGACTTTGCTCTAACGCAGTGGTTGTTATTGCACTTATATTCATTGTTTGTTACCTAATTCGTTTATCGAATTTATATTGCTTAGTTTATATCAGCGACCAAGTACAAGCATTACTTAACTTTTATTTCGACATTTTTTAAAACGCCGCCTCTGCCACACCTTGCGCAATTACTCTGCCTTGAACAACTTTTTTTGATGATAAATTTTTTACATTAATAACCTCACCAAGTTGACCATCTTCAAGGGCAATAGCTTTAACATTAGCTGAGAAAGTTGCGGTCGTTATTTGCAGTGAAATATGCTCATTTTTATTGATTAAATACTGCTTTTCTAGGTACCGGTTGGAGATCACCGTGCCTTTATCAATCTCGCGTTTAACGGTGAATCCAACGAGCTGGTCAATACCTGTTTCGCCTTGATGGCGGTGCTTGCCTAAATCCACGCTTTTATATTCTAAGTCTTGCTTATTAAGCACTTTACCTCGGTTTAAAGTGTGCTTAGCAGCTACTAGGTTTATCCACACACTTACTTTGGCGCTGGCTCTAAAGCGCCAAGCAGGCGATGGGCAAGATACAGAAACACTTACTCTGCCTGCGGGTGGCGTGTGACTTTGTGAGCGAGTGATTTGCAATTCATCACAGCTTAAATTTTCGCTGCCTTTAGGAATAAATAATTCTATATCTTGTCGCTGACTTTGCGAATTAACCGAGCGCAAATAGCTCTTAATTTCACTGTGCAAAAACTGCTGAATTTCTTTATCAAAATTAATGGGGGTGGCCATAGCATGAGCTGGCAGTAGTCCAATAGTTAAAAGCAAGCGGAAAAACCAACGCTTCCCTTGGGGAAGTTTAGCTTCCGTATGTTGGGCTGTTTTTTGCTCTTTTTTTATATAAGTCATTGAAAAAATATACTTTTAAAAGTTGGCATAAAGGTTGTTATACACAAGGTAGAAAGTGTATGCGAAGCGCGAAAGCATACAAGAAACAAAAATTAGAGGCAACAATGGAACTATTTGATAAAGCGTTAGGTGTTCACCCTTTTTCAATGAAATTAAGGTTAGACAGAGCAGAAATCATTGCCAGTAACTTGGCTAATGTTGACACGCCAGGGTTTAAATCTCGAGATGTAGATTACCGTCAAATTATGCAAAGTGTTTCATCCAGTTTTTCGCAAAACAGAGATGTTGATTTTGCTGGCGTACAAACAGATGAACTTAAATATCGCGTTCCTTATCAACCATCAAGTGATGGTAATACTGTTGAGTTAAATATTGAGCAAGCAAAATTTGCTAGCAACAGTATGGATTTTCAAACCAGTTTGACCTTTTTAAATATGAAAATAAATGGCTTACATAAAGTTATTTCAGGGAAATCATAATGTCTTTTAATTCAATTTATGACGCTAGCGGCAGCGCCATGCGCGCTCAAGTTATTCGCCTCGATACCATTGCATCTAACTTAGCGAATGCCGATACCGCAGCCGGTTCAGAAGCCGACGCTTACAAGGCACTTAAACCGGTATTTTCTGCTTTGTACAAACAAACTCAAGACAGCCAATCAATTTCAGCCTCGGTTGATGTACTAGGGATCACTGAGTCAAACCGAGCGGTAGAGCAGCGCTACGAGCCAAACAACCCAATAGCTAACAACGATGGTTATGTATTTTACTCCAACGTAAATGCACTCGAAGAAATGGCAGACATGATGTCTGCAAGTCGCAGCTATCAAACATCTGTTGAAGTAATGGGGCGTGTAAATAGCATGCAGCAAAGCATTCTTAAGTTAGGGCAATAATATTATGCAAGTTAATTCAGCCGTTCCAAGCGCTGCAGACGCCACAAAAAACACCACGAATATTGCCGGTAATAGTTCTGCAGATGAAATGTCGACCATGTTTTTAGAGTTACTCGTTGCGCAAATTAGTAATCAAAATCCATTACAACCTATGGACGGCACTCAGTATGTAAGCCAGCTTGCAGAGTTTTCGAATGTTGAGTCGTTACAAAGCATTCGCCAAAACACCGCCGATGGCTTGGATTATGTCAGCAGCTTAGCGGTGCTTGAAGCCACTAATATGGTTGGTCAAACGGTTGATGTGCAAGCAAGCAGTATTGCCCTTGAGCAAGATGGCAGTGTCTCAGGCATGGTTAATTTAGGTGAAGCCGCAGACTCTGTCACTGTACAACTTTATAACCAAGATGGTGAGTTAGTTGAAGAAAAACAACTGCCTTATTCAGGAGTCGGTTCGCTGCGTTTTGAATTTGAAAACCAAGAAGCCGGTGCGTATGCAGTCAGAGCGTATGCCACTACAGCCGAGGTGCCAAAGCAGCTTGATACTTGGTTAAGCGGTGAGGTTGAGCGTGTTTCTGTAGGTAAGTCGTTAGAAGATATTTTATTGCAAGTCGATGGTTTGGGTAATTTTGGTATCACTGAAATTAATCAAGTGGCATAAATAAGAGGAATAAATAATATGTCTATGTTCAATATAGGATTAAGTGGTCTTAAAAGTACCCAAGCAGGATTAGAAGTAACCAGTAATAATATTGCTAACTCGGGTACTGCTGGTTATAAAAATAACACTGCAGAATTTGCCGCGGTTTATAACGGTAGCCAACGCGGTGGTGTAAAAGTTGCCAATGTTAAAGAAGATTTTGTTACCGGTGGTGAAATTGTGCGCACTGGTAATGCGCTGGATATTGCTATTGATGGCCAAGGGTTTTTTGCCATATCAGAAAACGGCCGAACGGCTTACACCCAAGCTGGCCAGTTTCAGTTAGATAACGACTTAAATGTTGTTAATGCCAACGGCGGCAAACTGCAAGGCTTTGGCGTGTCTCAAGTTGATGGTGGTGATCCGACAATTGTACCGGGTGTATTAACCGATTTAAAAATTGAAGCCTCAAACATAGAAGCGCAAGCTAGTACAAACATTAATTTTAACGGTAACTTAAGTTCTTCTAGCGACGTGATTGCTTATCCAACAGCTCCTGCGGTATTTGATCCTAAAGATGGTAGCCAATATAACTTTTCTCAATCTACCGAAGTGTTCGACTCATTAGGTAATAGCCATGTGATGACCCAGTACTTTAACCATACGGGTAGTAACGAATGGCAAGCGATGTTTTTCTTAGATGGTAAACCCCTTACTCAAGGTCAGCTCTCAGCGCTTGGTGCTACGACAGGTACTCAAGCTATTGATGATGGTGCGGGTGGTTCAATTAACGCCGGTACCATTACACTTAACTTTGATACCGATGGCCAAATGGTGCCGTTTTCAGGCGATTTAACGGCGGTTGATTTAGAAGTGCCTATTACTTCAACACCAGGTAATGCAGAAATAACCAGTGGTGCTGCAGCATTAAATATCGCACTTAAATTCGATGGCACTACGCAGTTTGGTTCAAGTTTCAGTGTTAACGAAAATGATGCCAACGGCTATACCTCAGGAGCGTTCTCTGGTGTGAAAGTTGAAGACGATGGCCGTGTATTTGCGACATTTACTAACGGTGAATCTAAATTACAAGGCCAAGTTGTACTTGCCTCGTTTGCGAACGTTGATGGTTTAGAGCAAGGCAGCAATACCGTGTGGTATCAAACTGAAGAGTCTGGCTCTGCACTCTACGGCGAGCCAGAAAGTGGCTCTTTGGGTAAATTGCTATCGGGTTCATTTATGGGCTCAAATGTTGATATTAGTGAGCAGCTGGTTGGCTTAATGTCATTTCAACAAAATTACCAAGCCAATGCTAAAACCATCAGCAGCGCTGATGAAATGATGCAAATTTTATTTAGTAACACCTAAGGAAGCTGAGCGTGGAAAAGTTAATTTATACCGCCGTCTCGGGTGCTGAACTTAATAATACCGCCTTACGTGTTGCTGCAAATAACCTAGCAAATGTTAGTACGGTGGGCTTTAAAGCCGACTTAGAGCAAGCGCAATCAATGATGGTACAAGGCGAGGGGTTTCGTACTCGTTACCACGCGCAACTAACGCCAGTAACTACTGATTTATCGTCAGGGCCAATCATGGACACTGGCCGTAACCTTGATATAGCGCTGAGCAATGGCGGTTATTTAGAAGTGATGGATGACAATGGCGAACCGGCTTATACCCGCGCGGGTAATTTAGTGGTTGATGCCGATGGCTTTGTTACTGTTAATGGCCGACGTGTGCAAGGTGACGGTGGCGATATTCAACTTCCTGAGTTTGGTGATATTGAAATTGGCTCAAACGGCATGATTAACCTAACCCCCATTGGTGGCGGTGTAATTGCAGAAGATGCGCAAATTAAATTAGCCAGCACCGATGCAAATTTAATTAAAGGTGCTGATGGCTTACTCAGAGCTAACGATTTACAGCCTCTTGAGGCCGACGAAACAATCACAGTAAGAACTGGTGCTTTAGAAGGCTCTAATGTGAATGCCGTGGCTGAAATGATCAAAACCATGAATATCAGTCGCCAATTTGAAATGAACGTAAAAATGATGAAGTCTGCTGACGAATTAGCGACCAGCGGTAATAAGCTCATCAGTGGACGTGGATAAACAGGAAGCCAAACATGAATTCAGCATTATGGGTGAGTAAAACTGGTCTTGCAGCGCAAGATTTAAGAATGACAACAATATCTAATAACCTCGCGAACGTGAGCACTGCCGGTTTTAAAAAAGACAGAGCGGTATTTGAAGACTTATTTTACCAAGTACAAAAACAACCTGGCGCGCAGGTAGATGAGCTTAATCAGCTGCCATCTGGGATTCAGGTGGGAACCGGTGTGCGTATTAACGGCACGCAAAAGCAATTTACTGAAGGCAGTTTTGAAACAACCAGTAATCAGTTAGATGTGGCCATTGCTGGGCAAGGTTTCTTTCAAATTGAAAGCCCTGACGGCGAGTTATTATTTACCCGTAACGGTCAGTTTCAGCTTAACTCTGAGTCATTACTGGTAAACAGCAACGGCTTACCATTGGCACAAAATATTGCGCTGCCAGAGGGCACCACTAAAGTGAGTATTGGCACCGATGGCACCGTTACTGCGGTAGTGGGTAAAGATGCGCAAGCGGTAGAGTTAGGTCAAATGTTAACGGTTAACTTTGCAAACCCTGCAGGCTTACAAAGTTTAGGTGGCAACTTGTACCGCGAAACAGCGGCATCCGGTGAACCTGTTGAGGGTATCCCTGGCGAAGATGCTTTTGGGGGCTTACAACAATTTACTATTGAAGGCTCAAACGTGAGCGTCGTTGATGAAATGGTGAGCATGATTGCCGTACAGCGCGCTTACGAGATGAACGCTAAAGTAGTCTCTGCGGCAGATGAAATGCTGCGCTTTATAAACCAAAACGTATGATTATGATGAATAAGTTAACATTATTTTTGCTGCTTTTAGGTGTTGCTGGTTGCAGCAACACTCCATCAAAAACCCAAATGGTGGAATGTGAAGTGGTGTATGGGGAAGTGAAATGCCCACAAAATACCACTCAA
>Ga0098059_1000743_pt1 | contig 17866 bp, 9 predicted proteins | sample 20_taG_FD_92580 | JGI IMG/M metagenome (GOLD analysis project Ga0098059, IMG submission 92580) | Marine viral communities from the Subarctic Pacific Ocean - 20_ETSP_OMZ_AT15318 metaG | ecosystem: Environmental > Aquatic > Marine > Oceanic | place: Subarctic Pacific Ocean | collected 2015-01-19
AGAAAATCTATTGCATCAACTACTCCAGGAACTAACTGGCACAAAAACTATTTATACGTTAAGAATGTAAATACTACAAATGTCACTTTAAAAGTAACAATTGATAGTAGTACTTATCTTCCAACATTGGAGGGATGTGCTTCATGTGATATGGTAATAGCAATGCTAGAAAAAGATGATTGGTTACAATTTCCGTGGACAGCAAACGTAGATTTAAAAGTACAAGCAGTAAGTGCGGATGATTGTTTAATGGAATATATGATCATAAATTAATGGCCAGAGGAGTACAAAATTCGTATACAAAGCCATCAAGACGAAAAAGACCAGGAGTACATTCTAAAACAAAAACGTCTAATTCTAAAAACTCAAAGTATTACTTAAAAAAATACCGTGGACAAGGAAAATAGTGAACTTAAAAAATTAAGAGAAAATGAGAAGGCATTGCATCTGGCTATGTATAATGCTTTTTTACTGATAACAGGACGTAAATCTTACGAGGACTTTGAAAAAGAAGAAGGATTTTGGTTGCCTGAGGGTTTTCATGAGCTTGAATCTATCGATAATATAATGAATTACTTTATTGAATTAGAGGATTATGAAAAGTGTGCAGAATTAAGGGATTTAAAAGCACAGATAGAACGAAAGGAAGCAAGGAACAAACTCAGTCACTTATTTCAAACTACTAAATGGAAGATAGACACAGACGATCAGATATAATCATTGCACAACCGTGGGAAGACTTAGAAAAATATAAAGATAATCCTGTAAGACATACAACTCAGGACTATTTAAAATTTATAAACACTGAAATTTTTAGTGAAACTTCTAAATACTTTTTAAAACACGGGGTATATACTCACGCTCCTATGGGAACATCTGAGTATATAGAGTTCTGGGATAGAGAAGAAGAGAGATGTAAAAATGGATATACTGTAGGAGGAGTCCGAATTACTGGAGAGCACTATGCTTATCTAAATTATGGTCGTATCTTAGCGACTATTGACGATGGTAAACGTCAAAGAAAAATAGACACATTCCCTAAGTTTCTAGACATGGACTATTATTGGTACCATGAATTAGAACAAGCCGAACAGAATGGCCAAGGAATGATCGTTGTAAAAGCCAGACGTAAGGGATTCTCATATAAGAATGCCTTTGGAATGGCTTGGAAATACAACTGGTTTCCTTATTCTATTTCTATATTAGCAGCCTTTGAAAAAACTTTCTGGGCTAATACTATGGAAATGACCAAAAATATGGTCAACTTTATTAATGAAAATACAGATTGGGCAAAAGGATTTTTACATGATAGACAAGATGCATTCAAAGCAGGGTATGTAGAGAAAGATAAAATCTCAGGGATTAATATCGAGAAAGGATTTAAATCTGAAGTACTAGCCTTATCATTTAAAGACTCCCCTCAAAAATCTGTAGGACGTACTGCTGAGCGAATGCTTTTTGAGGAAGCAGGAGATTGGCCAGGATTATTACAAGCGTACCAACGTTCTTATCCTCTATTCAAAGATGGTAATATTATGATTGGTATCCCTATTATATATGGAACAGGGGGTAATAATAAAAATGGTACAAACGCTGATTTTGAGGAAATGTTTTATAATCCTTCTGCTTATGGATTACGATCATATGAAAATATATATGATGAAAATGCTGTAGGAGAAGCGGGGTGGTTTGTAGATGATGCATGGTACCGAGAGCCTTTTGTAGATAAACAAGGTAATGCTCTTAGAGAAAAAGCAGTCGAAGATATAGATCTAGAAAGAGAAGAAAAGAAAAAAGCAGATCCTAAGGCTTATAATATGATGGTAACACAGCACCCTCATAATCCTAAGGAAGCATTCTTAAGAAACGAAGGTTCTATATTTCCAACAGTGGAGTTATATAATGTACTAGCAAAGTTAAAGTCAGACGATAGATATAAAAAACTAGGAACTGCTGGAGAGTTATATGAGGAAGAAGGAGAGGTTAGATTTAAACCTGATTTAGCGAAGAAGCTATATCCTATTATAAAACATCCTCATAGTATAAAGGATCCGCAAGAAGGATGTGTTATGGTATACCAACATCCCCCAGAAGATATTCCTTTTGGGTTATATAAAATAGGATTAGACCCTGTCGCATTTGATAAGTCAGGAAGTAAATCTTTAAACGCTTGTTACGTATATAAATCATACCAAAAATTTGATTATGGTTACGATGAAATTGTAGCAGAGTACGTAGGAAGACCAGATAATATTGAAATTTATAATAGAAATTTAGAGCTATTATCTGAGTATTATGGAGGAGCACAAATAATGTTTGAGAATGACAGGGGAGAAGTCTTGTCATATTTTAAAAGAAGAGGTAAGCTTGGTTTATTAGCTGATCAACCTGATAATGTTATCTCAAAAATAATCAAAGCTTCTACAGTCTCCAGAATAAAAGGTTGTCATATGAATGACAAAATGAAAGATGCAGGAGAAAAATTTATACTGAGATGGTTATGGACGGAACGAGGAGAGAATGAAGATGGGAGTAAGGTATATAATATGGATTTAATTCCTTCGGCAGGATTATTAGAAGAATTAATACAATATCATAGACTAGGAAACTTCGATAGAGTAATGGCATTTATGCAATTGATGTTCTCTGTAGAAGAACGATATGACTCCGAAATCCACGAGCAACCAGCAAATAATCACTCTGCAGAGTATTTAGTCACTAATATAACTAAAATGTTTGGTAAAAAACGTAGGTAATTAAACTTTTTTTAATTATCTTTGTAAGTACCGTTTATATATACTACTATGTCATCATATACATTTCCACAGCAAAGGCTAAGCTATAGTGCCAAAAAGAAGAATGAGTTCCAATGGGGCAAGGATGTACTAGATACTCTTGAGTCATACGGGAAAGAGCAGGCTGCTTCAGCGGGCTTTCAAAGTACTGAAGCACGTAAGAGAATAAATTATGATCTATTTAATGGTATATTAAACGTTTCAGACTTCGAGTATGTATGTAAACCTTACGGTATAGATGGTGTAGGAGAACTTCCTGCAGAGATTAGACATTATGATATTATATCTCCTAAACTACGTGTGTTATTTGGTGAGGAAATAAAAAGACCATTTAATTACAAAGTAGTAGCTACAAATCCAGAGGCAATTACAGAACGAGAAAAAGCACAAGCGGACATGTTGCGTGATTATATGCAACAGAAAGTGCAAGCGCAGATACAACAAGCAATGCAGGAAGCTGGGATTAATCCTGAGGGAGGCCCTCAAGATTCCCAGGATCCAGAAGTGATGCAGCAGCAGCAAATGCAAATGCAGCAGATACAACAACAGATGACCCCTCCTCAGATCGAAGAGTATATGAAAAGAGATTATCAAGATCATAGAGAGATAATGGGTAATCAAATCTTAGGGTATCTGAGAAGAGAACAAAAAATAAGAGAAAAATTTGTTAAAGGGTGGAAGCATGGTCTTATAACATCGGAAGAAGTTTATTATGTAGGTATTATTAATGGAGAACCTGTAGTTAATACAGTTAATCCATTATTCTTTACACATGATAAAGATCCTGATTTGGATTATATTGAAGATGGACAATGGGCCAAATACTCTATGAGAATGACTGCAGGATCTGTAGTAGATACTTTTGGAGAATACCTTACCCAGGCACAAATTAAAGACCTATACTCCGATTCAGCCGCTTCAGGCACGTCCCACCCGCTAGGTTCAAAAGAATTTTCCTATGATTCGGACCAGCTATTCTCAGAGTCTTTCCATACAGATTGGGACCCCGCGAGTACTAGAGACTCCAGCGCACGTGGTTACATTAATGTAATTCACTGTGAATGGAGATCTCTGAAAAAAATAGGATTCTTAACATTTGTGGATGATGATTTCTCTGAGCAAGAGACTATAGTCGATGAGACATATACGTTAAATAAGCCAGGAGGAGATCTTAAAATCAAATGGGAATGGATTCCTGAAATATGGGAAGGTACTAAAATAGGTAGTGATGTATATTGTAATATACGTCCAAAACCAAATCAATCTAAAGATATAGACAATTTATATTCATGTAAGTTAGGATATGTAGGATCAACTTACAATAATTTAAATGCTTATCCAGTATCTTTAATAGATAGAATGAAACCTTACCAATATCTATACAACATTATGATGTATAGGTTAGAATTAGATTTAGCATCGGATAAAGGTAAAAAATTCCTAGCCGATATTAATCAGATACCATCTTCAATGGGTATTGACATGGAAAAGTGGTTATATTATTTTGACGCTTTAGGTATAGCATTTATTAATCCTAAAGAAGAAGGAAAGAGAGGAGAACAAAACCACTTCAACCAATGGCAATCTATTGATTTATCAATGGCGCAGACTATCCAACAGAAGATTGGATTACTAGAATATTTAGAAGCGCAATGTAGCGAGGTATCTGGGATAACAAAACAACGAGAAGGCCAGGTTGGACCAAACGAACTGGTAGGAAATACTGAACAAGCAGTTGTTCAATCTTCAGCAATCACTGAAGAATTATTTTACACACACAATTCTATTAAAGGTAGGGTCCTAGAGGCGTTGTTAGATACAGCTAAGGTTGCTTGGGGTGATGGTAAGACCAAAAAAATCCAGTATATCTTAGATGACATGACTACTCATTTACTTACGGTAGATCCAGTACAATTACCAGAATCTTCTTTTGGAATCTTTGTTTCAGATTCTTCTAAAGATAGAGAGCTTTATTTAACTATGAAACAATTAGCGCACGCAGCATTACAAAATCAAACTGCTGAGTTGTCCGATGTAATTAAAATGTTATCTACTGACTCTACTGCTGAAATCAAAACTCTTCTTGAGAAATCTGAAGAAGCTAGAAAAGCAAGAGAAGATCAAATGCAACAATCTCAACAACAAGGACAGCAAGCGCAGATTGAAGCTCAAAAAGAAATCGAAGCTCAAAAATCTCAACTTAAGAAATACGAGATTGATGAAGATAATGATACAAAAATTAAAGTTGCTGAAATTAATGCCTTTAGAGGAAAAGAAGATCAAGATATAAACGGTAATCAAATTCCTGATCAATTAGAAATCGAAAAACTTAAGATACAAGTTCAGAATACTGATAAGAAAATGGATCTTGAGAATCGTAAGCTAGATGTAAAAGAAAAGGAATTGGTATTAAAAGATCAACAGGCTGATAGAAAAATGCGAGAAGATCGTAAAAATAAAGATGCCGATAGAAAATCTAAAGAAAAACAAGCGGCTAAGAAAAAGAGTGATAAATAATTCTGCGTATGGGACATCACACGAAAGAACACCAAGTCGCTAATTATTTCGGTATAAAGCTTAGGGATAAAAACAAATTCCCTAGAAGCGTCAAGTCAGTATTAAAAGATCGTTTAAGTGAGGACGAATATTCTAATCTTTTAAAATATTATACTGACGAAGCAGGATCCCCCAATTTTATGTTTTATGACCAGGCTAGTTTTATGGATAGCCCTTCAGGATGGACAGGATGTAATACATTTGCCTCAGGAAGACCAGGGTGGTATAATCCTTATGATAATACTATCTATCTCCATAGTGATGCGAAAGGCGATGACAAGGAGATTTTTAGAATGGTCTTTGAGGAATTAGGGCACGCCAGACAAAAGAGAGATATACAAAAGGTACAAGAGACAAGTCCATCAATGCAGTTTATAGATAATTATCTACTCGCAGGAGATGGGCCTTCTCATATACAGACTGCTGGTGTAATAGAAGGTAATTTAAAAAATGCTCATAAGGGATTAGGAAAGCCTACACTAACTGACTGGAATGTGATTGATTATTGGACCAATGTGTTCAGTTCTGAGCACCAGGGTCACTTGTATAATACTGATGATAATAATTACGAAGAGACTGTACATACAGGAGACATAAAACAAGATCTTATTACTGATGTTTTCGGAAGAGATGGAGTTAAAAATTATTTAAGTATAGGAGATAATAGTACAGAGCATAGACACCAAGGTGCATTTAATCAGACAGCACTTAATTATTTTGAGGGTAATTACCAGAAAAAACGAGCCAAGAGAGAACAGCTTTATGGAGCTATATTTAATAAAGCAGGGGAGTTAATACACAAAGCTACAGAATTCGGAACAGACGGTCTAAAACAGCTAGCATCAGACGGACTAAACTTTATGGTTGAGTCGCCCGATATGATACGAGGCGGAATCTACAAAGGATTTCAAAAAGCAGGGGAGTTAATAAATGAAGTTAAAGACTGGGAACAAGGAGGACATATAAATGCAACTACCCCTAGTGCAAGACATAGAGGATTAGAAGGGGCCAACCCTGGTACCTCAGCTTCTCTTATTTATTCAGATCACAGAGGACGTAAACTTGAAGGAAGACAGAGCTATCCAGTACGCGTATACGCAGACGGTGCTTATGTTGGGGTCTTAAAGCCAGGAGAAACTATGGAAAACTTTTCTGCACAACGCATAGATGAGGTACCTATGATGGAAGAAGGTACTAATGTGGTTGCTCCTCAAGAAGATCCTGTAGAATATGATTTGAAGGATGCTACAGTAACGGTAGATCGTTCTCAATACACAGCTATTCCTCAAACGCATTTTGATATGCCTGAAGGAGATTTCGATTTTAGTTATGACAAATGGACGGGGGAGTTGGATGATGAGGGTTGGCGTATATATGAAACGGTTAATACTACGGGAACACACGATCCTAATTGGTATACCTCAGATTTTGATCCTTACGAATATTATAAACGAAATGCTGACGGAGAGTATGATGACGCAACTAAGCATCTTATAAAATCTTATCAGAAGAGCCCATATATGGGGAAAAATGAGTACGATGAGTCCTATATGACACATCCTCTTGCGTGGAATGAGGATAGATTAGAACTTGAAAATCAAGCTCGTCTTAATCAGGCTGATATAAATAAAATATATAATTTAGATGGAACTCTAAAGCCTGAATATAACCAGCAGTTAGGACCACAAAGATATTTACGTCCTTTTGGACCTGATCCTAAAGATGCTCCAAACCAACGACCTCAAACGAAAGGAAGATGGGCATCTGAGCATCAAGAGGGATTCGCTTCAGGCTGGGGAAAGGATGGTTTAGGAAGTCCTTCAGAATTAACTGATAAAGAGTTAAAGGACTTATATAAAGAATATAAAAACTCAAATGGGTTTGGTAAGATGAAGAAAAAAGAATTCATCGAGCGCTATAGGTCAGGAGATAAATTTTATCCAAATATACCCTCAGTGGACCAGGAGCTTGCCAATATAAAAACTTTTTCAGATGCAGTAAATCCTATTAAACCTGAGCATAATGAATTACAAAAAGAATTTCTTATAGGAGGAATAAATTCTGACCTATATAGAGAAAAATTAATTAAATCAGGATATGAGAATGTTGATGAAATAATAGCTCAAAGAGAGGAACATTTAGCGAATAGTAATTTTGTATATGAAGATACTGCAGATCAATATACTGATGAATATGTGTATTACAAGGGAGGACCAGAGAGCTCTATGGCTAAAGACAGAGATGATCCTGCATATCCTGTTCATACCAATAGAGTATTTAGGGTTCAAGATAAACTGAATGTCTTAGGAAATATATACGAATCAGAAGGGAGAACTTTAGATCTTAAGAAAGCTCTGAATATGCGTAATGATTATACCCCTTGGGGAGATGAGAGTGCCCCTACTGAGCATGGTTTTTATTCAGGAGATGAAGATGATGCTTTATTTTGGGCTCAGCTGGGAAGAGGTTTTAACGTAGGACAGTATCTGGGTGATAAAATATTATTTGGAACAAGCGGATCAAGAGCGTATACAGGCAGCCACGGTGAGCGTGCTGGTGACGTGGTTTTATCTCCTAGGCAAGCACAGGGGCTTAATATTGATATGGGAGGAGATGGAAGTGTAGAGCAGCTTGAATCTAGTTTAGATGAAATTCTTTTTCACGAGAACGCACATATGGCGGGAGCTACAACGAATAGACCTGATGGATTAAATCAATACGATCAAGATCTGATAATTAAATATATGACAGATAGTGGGATTGATGTATCAACTCTTAGTGATCACGATGCTTCTCCCGCTGAAAGAAAGGCAGACCTAGATGGATTAAGATGGAAGATGTTTAATACTATAGGATATGATTATAGAACAACCAAGCTGACTCCTGCGATTTTACAACAATATAAAAAATACGTTGCAGAGAATCCTTCTCCTAGTTTAGTAAATGACAGAAACTTTAAATTCTTTAATGATGAGAGTTTAATAAACTTTAATAATGATGTGGCGCATCACAAGATAAACAATCAGTCAGTTAATAACATAGGCGCAGAAGATCTACACTTGGTAGGAGCTCAACAAAGTAAATATGGAGGGCCTGCTAAATACCAAGGCGGATCAAACGTTCAAATACAAGAACCTAATTTAGATATACAAGCTGATACTACAGGCACAAAAACCATAAATCCTCTAGAAAGCATTTTTTCAAAAGAAGAGTTAGACTATGTAGACTTTATACAAAATAGAAAGCCTTATCGCGATCATACTACTACAGGAGAAGATCCCGAATTATTCTATTTAGATTTATATAATACAGAACTTACTGCTGATGATCTTTTAGAATTTTATGTTTGGAAAGATACCCTAGCACAAAGAAGATCTTTATTAAATAATACAACTAAAGATGAGGAATTAAAGAGGCTTGATATGGATAAGGGAGCGTATGATATTCAAGGATTTTGGAAGTCTGGGGATTATGAAAACACAGACTCTGATGGACATGGAGCCGATACATGGAAGAAACCAAATCACGTTACCTTCAGTAATGAGTCTAAGTATGCTAAAAACTATGAGCTGCCTGAAGGAGAAGACGATGATAGATCAGAATACGAGGGAGGCCTCTGGAATTCTGACGGAGGGTATGTACCTTCTCAACATAATATGTACGGGAACGAACGTTTACACAGGGAGTTCTCTGATCCAAATCGTCCTGAACATTTGTTTATGGGGAATGATTTAATTTATAATCACCCTTTATTTCTAAAATCAGGCTTGATGCCTGCTGATAGTATACCTCAACTTAATTATCAGCAAGGTAATGAATTCCCTACAAAGTACCAAGACGGAACAAATGTTACAGCAGAAGAAGAACCTTTATTTATTCCAGAACCGAATACTCCAGAAATGGATGCGAAGTTTACAAATATGTATAGAGAGCAGGATGAACGTACCCTAAATGATGTGACTTTTGATGGGAGTACAGAAGATGGTATGTTGGATTATTTAAAATTTACAGAGAATAGTGTTGCTGCAGGGTATAAGAAAAATAAAGACGGTGAGTTTAGATGGTATCCCCATAAAGATAGTAAGGGAATATTGACTATTGGATATGGTCATAATATTAACAAAGGAGAAGATTTTTCTAAAGGATTAACTCAAACTGAGGTTGATGATTTATTGAAAGCAGATATGAAAGTACATACAGATCTTTTAGAACGAAATGTACCTGAGTGGGAAAATTTATCTACTCTACAACAAAATGCTTTATTAGATATTCAATATAATATCAGAGGAAATGTTTGGACAAAGTTTCCTTCATTTACAAAAGCTGTTGTAAATAAAGATTGGAAAAATGTAGTATTAGAAGGATCTAGAGAGGAATATAATGGTGATCCTAATCAAAGAAATACTGCGTTCTATAAGAGCCTTATAGAGCCAATGGTGGAAGAATGGAGGCCTGAGATACGTAATCCAAAGGCTACTATAATTAGTCCTGAGCTTCTTGAGCAGAGTAGATATGTAGCAGAACAAGATAATACACGAGTTGGAAATAATTCTTTTGGAGGATGGAGAGATGGATCTCGTGTAACAAAGTATCAAGACGCAAGTCAAGTAAGGAATGATGCGTTTGTGCCTGTTGATCAGGATCCTGTTGATATATCTGAAGGATTAGATAATACATATCTACAGACACAGCAGAAATATCCTAATTTTTCTGATCAAGAAATTTATAAGTATTATTTAGAGGGCATAAATCCTTCAGACGGAATGATAAATAATATGATGCCAAATGTCTATGCTATGTCAGAAAACATTATAGAGCCTGTTCCTTTTTTCTCTACTACTTTTAGTACACAGATGGATATTCCAAATCTTTATAAAAACACTGGAGAACAATGTATTGCTTACGGTAAAGTAGTGGATGGGTGTTCAGGAGGATTACAATTAGGGATGGAATTTAATACAGACTTAACTAAAAGTGGAGTAAGAGATATTAATGGTTTAAAGGGAGATGCTTGGCAGATGCATAATAATGTTGTTGAATCAGGAGGACAATCCCTATTTAATTATTCTGATTATATGGATTATGAATATTTAAGAGAAAATCCAAATATTGCAACAGGAAGTTATTTATTCGATAGATATAATAATGCTCGTAATCAGTTAGGAAATAATGCTAAGTTAGATGAAAGTACTTTACAGGTAGGAGACTTTGTAGATCTTTTTTATAATGGTTCTTCTTATCAGGGAGAGGCAGTTAGAGATGGATATGGTTCTAATATGAATTCTCATGTAGGTAAGATTACTGAGAAGAATGGAAAACTCTATGTTACTCATAATGTAAGTGGGACGTGGCATTCAGATCCTTTAGAGAACTTATTAGAAAATCAAAGAATGCATAACGGCCATCAAGTAATGGTAGTTGGAGGGTATCGCCCTAAATACGAAACAGGGTTAGTAAGTGGAGTATCTTTTAATCCTGATAATTATGATGGCATCGAGCTTAAGCATAAGGGAAGTATTCTTCAAGGCTGGAATGGTGCCGCATCGATGGACTTTCTTAATAACCTAGCTTTAACTATGCCTGATATTCAGAATGATTTTGGTTTAAGCGATGGAGATAGTTCTTTAATTGCTAAGCTGTCTTATGGTACTTTTGGTATAGAATCTACTTTTGCTGAAGGAAATAGATACGATCATAAAAGTTGGGCCAGAGAACTCTTAAGAGGATGGAAGTCTCTAGATAATCAAACGCAGGCTCAGATGAATACGGCTTCTTATCCGCTTATGATGACAGCGGGGATGTTCGGGTATTTACCTGAGGCTATGAATTTATTTGGACCAAATGCTACAAAGGATTTCACAGAGGGCGCTTTAAATATGGATGCAAATAGTGAGGGAATGACTCAGATTAAACATGAGGACTTTATGAACCAACCTCATATAAAAACATTATTTGAATATTATGGAATTGATGATCCTGATGCTTTATATACTCCCGCGGGAGCAAGTAGAGCTACAGCTTTAGTGCACACTATAAACTTAGATTTATTAAATAAATTCTTTGGAGATAAGGAATTCAGCGACCAAACAAAAATGAACATACTATTAAAAGGTTACAATAAGGGTATGGATAATGTATTTAAGGACTTTGTAGATCTGGATGAAGAGTCTGAGACATATATGAAAGTAACTCCAACTAGTTATGAGGCAGGACTTAAAACCTACCAGGATAGACATCTAGATCGAAAATCTTATACATACTTTCCTAATCAGGTAATGAAGCTAATAAACTATGATCATATAAAGGCTAAGCAGCAGAATAGAGAAATAGCCTCTTATAATCTAGAAACTATGACTGGATTTGAGACAGGGTTTAATGAGTTAACAGAAAGATTTAACTTATTTACTGATGAAGTAAGTTCTGAAATAGATATAAATGTAGATAAAATAAATAAGAAAACAAGGAGAGGTATAAAGAAAATAGAGAGCTATATAAAGAAAGCAAGTACGACAAAGAAGGATAAATTTATAAAGAAAGCAAACAATCTACTAGATGATCTAGAAAAGAAAGGGGGTCAAGTAAATGAAAAGCTTAAGGATGAAACGAAAGCAGTAAAGAAATTAAAGAATAAATTGAAATCAATATTCTAAGATATATCATAAAAATGTTGTATCTTTAAACTTTGGCTATAATAACAGCTAAAAACTTAAAAATCATAACAAGATTTGTTATGAAATTAGTATAAATTTAATTATATTTGTAAATAGATAAATTATGAGTGAAGAAATCGAAACTTTAGATGAAAAACCAATCACTGAAGGAAACGATTCAGTTGGTGCCGTAAATGACATGTGGGACATAGACGAAACTAACTTTGATGATGCGTTTAATTTAGAGACAAATGCAGACCCTGTACTAGGTATTGACCTAGGAGAGGAAAAAAAGGAAGAACCAGAAGCTAAAAAAGAAGAGGATATTCCTCTACCTTTAGAAGACGGGGATTCTAAAATTGATGACCCTGAGGAAGAAACTCCGAAGGAAGAAGCTAAAGAACCTGTTGATGAAGCCGCAGTAGATGCGCTACTAGATGGGGAAATAGACGAAGAAAAGTCATCTGATGATGAGGTTGATACGACTGAAGATTCTAAAAAGGTGGACGAAAGTTCAGAAGCTAGCGAAGAGGATTTAAATGAATTCGCAATCTTTGCACAAATGTTGGCCGATAAAGAACTTCTAGATCTTAATGAGGAAGAATTTGACCCTACGGAGAAAGGATTGCTAGATGCTTTTGCAGATACAATCGAAAATAGAGTTAAAGAAGAGATTGATTCTTTTCAGAAAACTTTACCGAAGGAGGGGAAAGAGCTTCTAACTCATCTTATGAAGGGAGGCAAGGTATCTAATTTTATGGAAGTCTATAGTACTCCTAATTTTGGTGATCTTAGCATTAAAGGTAACAATATTGGAAATCAAAAAGCTGTGCTTGCAGAGTTTTTTAAATTGAGAGGAGACTCTCAGGAAGATATTGCGGAGATGTTAGAAGATTATGAGAATTTAGGAAAGCTAGAAAAGCAGGCAACTAAAGCCCAAGCGAGACTGACCCAATACTACGAGCACCAGAAACAACAATTAATTGTTAAGCAGGAGCAAGCAGAGAAGGACAGAGTAGCAAAAAGGCAAGAGGTTCAGTCTACGATTCAAAGCACTATATCGAGTTCCGATGAAATAAAAGGATTTCCGCTTAGTCGTAAGTCTAAGAAAAAGCTGATGAGCTATATGACTGACGCTACTGTTAAAATAGAGACTCCAGATGGACCTCAATTTGTGACGCAGTTTCAGGCAGATGAAATGAAATCATCAAATAATATTGATGACTTTATTCTTAAAGCTTATCTGAGAATGACTAACTATAGTTTAGATGGAGTTCAAAAGAAATCTAAATCAAAGCTAGCATCTCAGCTTCGGACGACTTTGCAGAATAAGAAGCGTATGACCGATACGAAAGCAACTTTCGGTGGTAAGAAAACCCCAGGCGGTACCACAAAATCATCAACGGCTTGGGATATTTTATAACTAATTAAAAATTGTTAAAATTATGATTAAACAATCTAAATTGACAGTTCTTACTCGTCCATGGCACGCGAATTTTACTGAAACTAATCACTTGGGGTCAGCGTTCTTAACTGAACCACACAAGTTTGATAAAGTTTTAACGAGAGTCTTTACAGCTTCTCGTATCGCGGACAACCCACTAACTGCTATGACTAAAGGAATGGGAAGAACTTCAGAAATCGAGGGATTCGATTGGGAATGGGAGCTAATGGGAGCTTCAAATCGTCCATTAATTGCAATTGCTAATTCAGGTGCTGCTGCAGGAACTGCTGTAGGTGCTAACGGATTGCCTTTTGCTATTACTGTAGACGAAGACTGGTTTAAGCCAGGGGACGTAGTATCACCGAACACAGGCGCTAACAATGCGAAAAGATTAATTCGTATTCAAAGTGGTCCTGTAAATGTTGCGGGCGGCTACAAGTATACGTGTAAGTTGGTAACTGATGACAACGCTGCTTCTGTAGTAGTTGACGCAGGTTCTCAACTAAGTAAAATGTTCTCAGTGTATGAGGAAGGTGGTGATCAAAGTGGATCTACTACTTACGCAATGCCAATGAAATTAAAGTCTCAACTTTCTACTTATAGAAAAGAGTACTCTATCACTGGTGATGCTGCTAATCAAGCACTAGTTGTAGCATTGATGGATGCTGAAGGTAAAGTATATAAAGACTATAAATGGTTAAAGTATGCTGAGGCTGAGTATTGGATTCAATGGCACAAAGAGAAGGAAAGAGGTTTATGGTATGGACAAATGTCTAATAACGTTGCAGGAGCTAATGGTAGAGCTGCAAGAACTGGACCTGGTGTTCAGGAGTTATTGAAAGATTCACATGTTCATGTGTATAATACTCTTACTGAAAAATTAATCAGAGAGTATTTATTAGACATCTTCTTCGGAAGAGTTGATATGGGTAGCAGAGATATTGTTGCTTATACTGGTGAATATGGAATGTTAGCGTTCCACCAAGCAATGTCGAATGCATCTGCTCCTTTCTTAACTATGGACTCTAAGTTCATCGGAGGAAGCGGAAGTAATCTAGAGTTTGGAGGACAATTCGTTAAGTACAATGGACCTAACGGTATTTCTTTAACATTAAGACACAATCCTGTGTATGATGATAGAGAGATTAACACTCAAATGCATCCTAACAAACAAGTACCTTTAGAGTCAATGAGATTTACTTTCCTTGATTTTGGTAGTAAAGGAGGAGATGCAAACATCAAGTATGTACATAAGAAAGGCGGATATAAATTAGGATACGTTTCTGGTTTACAAACTCCTTACGGTGCAAACAAAGGTGGTCTAATGAGTAATGCTAAAGATGCGTACACTATGATCGTTCACGATCAATGTGGTGTTCAAATCGATGACGTTACAAGATGTGGTGAGCTTATTTTAGGTTTACAATAATAACCAATTTACATAACTAAAAATTAAATTATGAAAGTAGTAAAAAACTTAGTATATGTAAAACCAATCATAAAAGAAAGATGGCATGGCCTGCACAAGTTAGGCCGTGCCAAATTTCAAGGTACAGCTGATGTAATTCAGGCTGTATACGACAAGAATATCGGAGCTCTAGCTACAGGGTTAGATGAAGAGCAAAGAGAAAGATTGTCAAAGCTAATAGGAATGAATTTAGATCCTTTAGCTACAAACGAGTACTGGCAAGATTTTAAAGTGAAATTAGAAGATAAGACTATGATCTTTGATACTAAAATCCCTTTTCAGGAGTTACAAATTTCTGTATTAAGAGCAAGCAGCCTAGTTGCAAACTCTCAAAAGGAACATGATACAGGTATGTGGCCAGACGCTAAATATGTTATATATGACGAACAACAAGAAGTAGAAAAAGAAGCTAAGACAGCAGAAGTGAAAGCTAAAGCTGTTCAGGTGTTCACTAAACTTTCTCCTTCTAAACGTTTAGATATTCTTAAGATATTTGGTAAAGCAACTAATAATACTTCAGAAGATTTTACTTACGCACGTTTGTATGAAATTCTAGAAGAAGATCCAAAACGTTTTACAGAAGTCGCTTCTGCAAAACCAGAGGAGATTAAAGTAAAGTCCTTAATCTTTGATTTAGAAACTAAGGGTATATTAAGAACTAAAGGCGCTGCTTATTTATATAATGATCAGCAAATTGGGTTCGATTATGATGATACCGTTTCTTATTTGACAAATCCTAAGAATCAAGAACTTTACATTAAATTAACAGATGACCTAAAAGTTAGATCTTAATGACTGTACAAGAAATGCATTATGACTTTAAGCTTAAATTTAATAAGCTTGATAGCCAGGATTATCAGAACTTCCAAGTTCCTGAGATAGACTGGATATTAAATGAAGGACAAATGCTTTTCCTAAAACAACGTTATGGTGTAACTAACACAAAACAAACAGGTTTTGAAGGGACTCAAAAAAGAATTGATGATTTAAGGAACCTAGTAATGAAAGGAATTTCGTTACCTGGTTCCGCATCAGTTTCTACTAATTCTACAAAGGCGGCATTACCGTCTGATTACTTTTTTTCGCTCAGAGTTGAAGCAGTTGCTTTAAAGCAAGGATGTGGTCAGAAAAACCTTATATGTAGAGTTACCCAACATGATGATTTAAGTAATTCCTTAAATGATCCTTATTATAACCCATCCTATGAATGGGGAGAAGTTCCAATAACATTTGGAACAGACTCTTCGGCCGTAGCTGATGCTAATCATATATTTGGTTATGATGATGGTTCTTTTAATATCTTAAGTTTCACGTTGGATTATTTAAGAACTCCGAGGAGAATAGCCTTTCCTACAGGAGTGCCTGGTGGTACTTATAATTACCCTGGTGCGGTGGCTGTAACGGTTGATCAAAACTGTGAGTTGGCAGAACACACCCACAACGAAATCGTAGATCTCGCTGTACAGATTGCAGCAGGTGATGTTGAACACCCAGGATTACAAATAAAAATGGCTAAAACTGCAATGTTTGAATAAATTATTAAATAAAAAAATTTAGAAATTATGATGAAAGCTAATAAATTTGTTGTAGGATTAACTGGTGCAACTGCTCCAGCTACTTCAACTGCTGGTACTATTAACAACGCTGTAGGCGCTGTAAATACTACTACTATTCCTTTAGGAGCTGTTGCAATCGTTTCAGATGGCCAAACTAGAGCTACTGTTACTACTGCACTTGTTGCTGCTAGTGAATACTACTTCGTGAAAAACGTAGGTGGAAAACTTATCTCAAGCCCTGCATTTACTGCAACGGCTGCTGAAATTACTGCTAACCATGTAGATGCTACTTATTCTGCTGGTGCAAGTACTGAAGTAAGAATTAATGGTATAACTGAAGCTAAACTTAAGTGTGAAGCTGAGTATCTTTTAAAAATCAGATTAGAGTCTCCTTGTATAATGAAAACTTACGGATACCAAGACTTTGTTAAAACAATCAGTTATACTACTGGATGTTGTACAGATCCTTGTGTTGATTGTGGTACATTCCCTTGTGATGATTTTGCTGCGGGATTAGTTGCGGCTATTAATGCACAAGCAGGTGACTTTGTTACTGCTGAAGAAATTACTGACGGTGGATGTAACTGGATTGATATTACTGCTAATGATGATGTTGCTGCTGCAATGGCATGCGGAATTGACCCAATGGAGTGTAGTGACTATAATGTAAACATGTATGTAGGTTTAGAAGGTGCATTTGAATGTTCTGGTGCTGTTGTTAATTACACTGGTACAGGAACTGTTGCATATGCTCAAGCTGTAGGTACAGGTAGACAAATGGCTGCTGAAGCTGCATGGGCTGCTAGTTACTACAGAGATAATGGAACTACTGTAAAAAGTACATTCCCTTATGCTACAGGTGATCACAACGTAGATGCTTCTATGAACTACGATTTTATAAGAATTAATATTAACGAAACTAAAACAGGAGCGGCAGAAGCTGCAGCAACTGTATGGCCTTTCGAAATCTTAATTGCTTTTAAAACAGGAGCTGCTGCATTAGATGTAGGTGAGATCAATACTTGGTTAGGATAGTAAATTGACATATAATAATTGTAGAGTGCCCCCTAGTGGGCCTCTACTTTTATTATTATTCCTAGATTCTTATTAAAAGAATCTGAAAAAAAAATTAAAATGAGTCAAGAAGCTATCTGTATTTTCTGTCATCCTATAAATGGATATACTGCGTTTAATGCTCCTGAGGTAGGAGGAGGTAATTGTTTAAATCCTCCTTGCCCGTGTGAGAACGTATTGACAGTTCCTGCTATACAACAAGCAGGAGTTACTCAGGTATATACTCATTATCACCCAAATCCTACTTTTCCTGTAGTTCCTTTTAACTTTGATCCATGTAATGCTCCTGCAGCAACTATATGTTATGCTTGTAATCAGGCTAA
>Ga0098059_1000748_pt1 | contig 17803 bp, 1 predicted proteins | sample 20_taG_FD_92580 | JGI IMG/M metagenome (GOLD analysis project Ga0098059, IMG submission 92580) | Marine viral communities from the Subarctic Pacific Ocean - 20_ETSP_OMZ_AT15318 metaG | ecosystem: Environmental > Aquatic > Marine > Oceanic | place: Subarctic Pacific Ocean | collected 2015-01-19
ACAACTAATGATCAAACAGAACAAACAAATATAGTTGATCAAGATGGTAGACCTATCATTGATGATATGAGTATTGATCAGATACAAAAGTTTAATATGATTGCTAATACGGGAGATGCTATGCTACGTAGAAATCCTGAAGATTATGTAACAGGATTAACAAGAGGAACAGCTAATAATTATAATTGGTCAGGAAATCCTTTAACATATAATTTATCTGGAGATTCAATTGGTAATGAAAGTGCCTCTAATTTAATTTATGGTAATGATAGATTTAATCCAACCTTACGTCAAGGTACTATGTTTGAAGGAAATCCTATATACGGAACTGATGCAGGCCTTGACAATACTTTACATGATTTTTCAAGAGATGTTAGAAGCAAGTTTAGAAATGTACCTGTTAGACATATTGATGATAATAGTCCTTTTGCTCCAACTGAGTTTTGGAATAATCCTTTAGGAGGTTTAGAAAATTATTTAACTCCAGATCTTCAACAAGTTAATGAAAATAGAAGTGGTTATATGAATTTAGCTGGTGGTGGTGAATTGCCATCATTTAAAAAAGGAGGACAAGGTGTTGAATATCCTAAAGGTTCAGGTAACTTCTATAGCAAGAGTGATCTTAAAAAATTAAAAAGAAGTAAGGATCCACTTAAGATAGACTTGTATAATAAGATCTTAGATATTGATACAAGAACTAAGCAAGAAAAAGCTAATGAAGAAATGAATGTCATTAATCAGACACGTCAGAATACTGAAGGATCTATGACTGAAACAAATCTAATAGGTGGTTCAGAAGATTGGGGACAATGGTATCTTTTACCTGAACAACAAGAATATAGAGATCAAAGATATGAAGCTTATAAAGCTAGACGTGAAAGTGTAGGTAAGGATGTATTAGAACCTCAAGAATATCATAATGCTTATGCACAATTTCAACAACAGAATGCATGGCTTGAACAGAACTTAACTCAAGAAGAAAGAAATGAAAAGAATTGGGATCAATCAAAAACTTATGGTAAAAATAGAAGATACAATGAATCTTTAGAGGGTTCAGGGATGTCTCCTTTAACTGAGGACATGATTAGTCATGTTCAATCAGGATATATTGGAGGTGTTGCGTTAAATAAAATGAATGAAGATAATCCAGATGGTAATATCACTAACTATATGCAAAGTGGTTTAGATGATCAAACTGTATTTGGAATGTCTATATCTCCAGAAGATGGTGTATTTGGTAATACAACTAATGACCAAAGGGAAGACATTTATAAAAAAGAAGTTATAGATCCACAAGAATGTGTTAATGCAGAAGCAATGCAAGCTGCTTGTACAGAAGCTGGTGGTAATTGGACACCATTTAATGCAGAGGATGGAACAGGTTGTAATTGTGATAAGCAAATTCCACCAGACAAGATTCCACCTCCAACAGGAAAGAAGCAAACTCCTTTCTGGTTACAAGATGAGTTAGGTTTAGCTAATGCAATGGACACTAAGATGAGCCTAAAGAAACGTTATCCATGGGCACCAACTTATAATCAACCTCAAATTGATGGAGTATTCAAAGATCCTACAAGAGAAATTGCTGCAATTGGAGAACAAGCTACTATAGCTTCTCAAGCTGCATCAGCATTTGGTGGACCAAGAAGGGCTATGACTGCCGCTCTTGCTGCACAAGGTAAAGCTAATACAGCAATTGCAGATACTATAAATAAAGTTCAAAGTGATAATGTTACTATTGCAAATGATATTAACACTAAGAATGCTGAATTTGAATATAAGACTCAGATGTTAAATAACAATGAGTTAAAACAATTATATGATAATACAGTATTAACTGAAGAGAACTACGATAATGCACTTAGAAAAGCTAATGCTAATATTACAGCACAGTTACAGAATGCTTATACTAATAGAGCAAATACAGCTAATCTAAATAGTATCTATCCTCAATTTGATATAGATCCTTCTAGTGGTGGAATGTTAACGAATGTAAATAATAAAACATTCCACGCTGATCCTAATGCTGCAGTAGATCCTGCAACTTATGATAAAAATTACTTTAAGTCTATCAAAGACTTACAAGATAGGGGGGTACCTGAAGCATTATGGCCAAAGTATCAAAATCCTAATATAAATAAACAAAATAGTAATACTTGGGCTCAACAGAATGCAAGTGCCATTACTAATTCAGGGTATCAAGGAGGAAATCCACCAGCAGCTTATGGTAGAGAAACAAGAAAAAGAAACAGAATACTTAAGAAGGGAGGGCAATTAAGAAATTGGTTCTCTCCATTAAGAGGAAACTAAACTTAAAAAGTGTATTGATATGACAATCAAAACTTATAAAATTTTATTATCTTTGTAATATGGCAACTTATATAAAAGGAGTAACGGATTATATACCTGTCTTGGAAGCTTTCAAGCCAGACTATAAGTTCCTATCTGATGTTTTAACAGTTAGGCAGGACAGGTATGATACAAACTATAAACAATTAAATAACTTATATAGCAAAGTTGTGCATGCTCCATTATCTAGAGAGGATAATCAGGAACAGAGGGATCAATATGCTAATACATTAAGTAATGGACTAAAACAAGTATCAGGATTAGACTTATCATTACAGCAGAATGCAGATGTTGCTAAAGGATTATTTAAACCATTCTTTGAAGATAAAGCAGTGGTTAAAGATATGGCTTTTACAAAGGTATATCAAAAGGAAATGCAATTAGCAAATGACTTTATGACCTCATCAGTTGATAAACAAAGAGATAAATTTTGGCAGATAGGTGTGCAAGATCTTAAGTATCAGATGGATGACTTTAAAAATAAAGATGCTAGTTATGCATCATCAGCTCCTATGCCTTCTTATGTTGAAAACCCTAATATATATGAAAGATCATTTGAATCATTAAAAGATAGCGGTCTTAAGATTAAACAAACTACACTAGAAGGTGACTGGATTATAACTACACAGAATGGTACAGCTTTAACTAGACAAATTGTGGGATATGAAAAAGGTGAAAATGGGAAGCTAGATCCAAATAAACCTATAATAAGGAATCCTGCTGCTGAACATTTAAAGTATACTGTTATGAAAGATCCTATAGTTACTAGAGGTCTTTTAACAGAAGCTAAAGTTAAAGGAAGACAATTTTCTGAAGATCCTGCAAACATACAAAAGTATGGTAGTAGTGAGAAAGCATTAGAGTTTTGGGCTAATAAAATAATAAAAGATCAAACAAATAAAGAGATTAAACAACTTGCTGAAGTAGAACAAGAAGTAAAGTCTGAGACTATTGCAGCAAGAAACTGGGAGAGTTACAAAAAGAGACATGGTATTATACCAGGAACTCCAGAAGATGAAATGTTCCTAAAGTCAATGTTCAATAAAAAATTAGTTACTCAAAATAGAGATGATCTGAAAAGTAGGGTTGTAAGTCAGAAAGGTCCTGCATCTGATATGAATCAACTTCTTAATAAAGCATATGCTTCTTATATGGGAAGCGTTATGGGTCCTAAAATGTCACAAGCTGCAATAGCTTATAGTCAAATAGATGCAGAACAAACCTTTGAAGCTAACCCTTTTAAGAAAATGGAGTACCAACATAGATTTGATCTTAATAAAATGGCTATTCAATATCAATATGATATAGGCAAGATACAAGCTAAACATGTTGCTGATATAGAATTACAGAAATTAAAAAATAGTTCAGTTACTACGGGATCTGATATGGCAAATCTGCTAGGTATTACAGGAGGAATGCTAGTAGAAGGTGGTGATGGAAGAATTAGTGGTAGTTTAACAGGTGTTGACATGGATAATGACGGTAATATAGATGATGATGAAAGATCATATGTAGATACTTTTTTAGAAAATCAAAATGATCTGAATCAACTATTAACTGAAGTTGATCAAGGTGATGTTAGGCTTATAGAATCATTAATAGTAAGTAATTCAAATGATATGAAAGGTGTTGCAGGATACCAAGGAGATGGACAAATTAAATATACCTATTACCCAGACGGAAGCAGTGATGGTGTAGAAAAAACAGCTGATATTGCCACAGCATTTAGGGAATTAACTGATCAAAACAACGCTGGTTATAAAAGAAATGCTACAGAGTTTGGAAGAATTGTTTCTAATGTTAGAAGTAAATATGAAGATATTATAAACTTAGAAGATGGTTCATCATTAAATTATTCTTTAGCAAATTTGAATATGGACCCTAATTCTGCAGCCCAAATTCATGAACTATATAACTCCACTCTTAAAGCAAGAGCAAGATTAAATGAAAAAGTTGAAGAGATGAATTCAATTTATAAGACTGTTCAAGACTATCAAATAACTGCTTCTCCTGAAGTATTTGAAGGTGGAAGTCATGGAACTGTTAAAAATTCAAAGCCGCCAATTTTACTAACACAAGGTGAAATAGACATGCTAAATAAAGGTGTAATGTGGCATGATGTAAAATATGCATCAGAGAATGGAAATCTTACAGAACCAGTTGTTGATGGTGCAGGAACACCTGTTAGAAGAAAAGTTTCTAAAGAAGAATATCAAACTATATATGCTAATATGTTGCACTTACAAGAAAATCAACGTAATCAACTAAATAGCGGTTCAGGTGATAGAGATGATTATGATTTCTTAACTTATGAACCTGGATTCTTTAATGATTACGAAACTCTAGCTGAAGAATATTGGGATTATGATAAAGATTATACCACTTATCATCCTGAAGGAGCTTTTCATCACAAAGGTAAAGGTTGGGTATTTAACCGTGAATATGCATTAGAACAGGGAGCAGAATCTTATGATGCAATTGAGAAAGGATTAAAAACTATTATGAGTGCAGAGGGTGCAGTTGATAGAAATCATACATATGATTTAAGAGCTGAAGTAATTGGTCAAGAGATTACAGGAGCACCAGGAGAAACCATGTTTAATCAGTATTCAACTGTATTTGATCCTGCCGCACCATCTGAGGTTTCAACTAATCAGCTGAAGGCATTAATCTGGAGTGAGGCTAATACACTAGACCAAAACATCCTCAAGACCATTAGTATTGGAGATAATAGACACCGAACTACAACAGAAATAGGAACAGGGGCAGACGGTAACTATGATAATGTAATAGCTGGTCAGATATATAAGAAATATATACAAAGCTTAGTTACTGATAAAATAGATAAGACACAAGGAAGACCTTATGTTGGCCTATCATATATAGAAAAGGTTAGTGGACCTGAGCAAGATGACAATCAAAGAGTAGCTGGGTATCATCTAAACTTTGGACCAGACTATGCTAAGACTTTTAAAGATATGTTTGGAACTGGTTCTGATTTTAATGGTAAAGGATATGCTGATTTCTTAAAAAATGGTATAACTATAACCATTCCTCAAGATAAAGATAATAATCCTTATAAGTCTACTAATCAATTATTGTCATTCACTGATTTAGCAATTAAAGACAATGGTAATTATAAGAGTACTCCAATTCTTAATGGTGGCCATTATACCATCTATAAAAATTCAAATGAACAGTATGTACAGGAAGTAACTACATTCTCATTTGATGAAGAAACAGGAGGTATGCCAGCAAATAAACTAACAAGTATAGTATTACCTGTTGATCCTGGTCAACTAGATATGTTAGTTATTAATATGGATCAACGTTTATTTGAACTTCAAAGAGAAAATCTTAATAAGAAAGCTTTATGGAACAAGAAAAACAAAAAAAAGATTAAGACTGAATCAAATAACGCCCAATAAAAACCAATAGTATGGCAGATCAAGACAACTTTGATGCAAGTGTAAATTCAACTGAAGAAGCTCTAGATATGAATTCTTTAGTAAATACTGATGATGTGCAGGTGCCATCATTTGATAATGAATTAAATATCCCAGAAGCTACATCTTCTGTAGATATGAGAAATCCTATATATCCAGAGATAGAAGGACCAGGTACAGGTATTGTAAATTTTGATGATACATATCCTGGAGGTTATGATGTTGAACTCTTTGAGGATGTTGTAGATCAAGCTATTGAAATACAAGGAATGCCTAATCTAGAGATGAATCAACCTTTCTTTGATATGATTGATAGAGCTGCTGTTGATCTTAATAAGTATCCTATCATGTTCTCTAATAATGATATGAATGCGGCTTATCCAGGGAGAGCTGGTACAGACTGGGATCCATTCAGAACCAGCACAGGTATTCCAGATTTAAGTTCATCTAATGGTATTAAAGCATTTTTATCTACAGCTATTGATAAAACACATGAAATAAAAGGACCAAATCAAACTCCCGGATATAAAGATCCATTTCATTATAGTGCTAGAGACTATAATATGGATAGATATTATAGACATCCTAGATTTACAGATTTAGGATTCAATCCTATGGCAGATAATGAAGCTTACTATCAACAAAACTCTAGTAAGTGGGATAACTTTGCCAGAACACGTAGTGCATTTGTTGATATGTATGGTCCAGCGTTTACTTCAGGTTGGAGATCTATTGGACAAATGTTTACAGGTCAAACTCTTGAATCTGATATGGTTGGTGCAACAGCTATGGATGATGCAATGAGAATTGGGGCATCAGGTAGTGGAGGTACAAGAGGATTCTTTAATGACCTATTTTTAAATAGTGCCTATACTATGGGTATTATATCAAGTATTGCTGTGGAAGAAGCTGTTCTATTTGGTGCAGCCGCTTTACAAGGTGGTATGAATCCAGCTTCTGACGCTTTATTAGTTACTAGAACAGGAATAAATATTGGAAAAGGGTTTAATGCACTTAGAAGGTTATTTAAGGCATCTGAATGGGGAGCTGCTGGTACTAAGTTTCTTGCTAAGATGAAGTCTATGAATAATGTTAGAGCCTATTGGAATGCTGCCAAGACTGGTGGTCGTGCTACAGGTAGAGCATTAGGTCATATGTTTGGTCCAGAAACATTATATCAGTTTAAAAAGATTCAGGCTGCTGCTAAAGCTGGGGATAATTTTACACAGATGGCAAAAGGTGCAGCATATGCTGGGGGTTTATATAGAGACTTTAGAGCTATTAATTTAGCTTGGTCAGAATCTAAGATGGAAGCTGGTCTTGTTGAGATGAAACTTCAAAATGAACTTTATGAAGATGTAATGAAGTTAAAGGATGGTGCAGATCCATCTATAGACGAGATGAAGATGATTGTTGGTGATGCTAGAGCAGCAGGATTAACAACATCACTCATTAACTTCCCTATTATATTCCTTAGTAATAAGCTTGTATTAGATGGTGCACTAAGAGGATTTAAACCTTTGGGTAGAGTAATGGATGAATCATTATCTGGTCCGCTTGGTAGAATATTAATGAGAAAGGGGTTGAAGGAAAATCCATTTGTTGATATGGGTAAGAAGTGGATTGTTGGTGAGAATATGAGAAGAATGTGGAAGGCTGGTTTTAAAGCTAGTTGGAAACACATGGGTGCTACAGCATTAAGATATTCTACAGCAAACTTTGCAGAGGGTGTTCAAGAGCTTGCACAAGAAGCTACATCACATGGTGTAAAATCTTACTTTACAAGCCTATATGATAGTCCAATGGGAGTTGCTAATGATGTTCATCTAGCACAAATGACACAAGCTCATAAGTCTGGAACAGAATCTATGTATGGTAATTATACACATACAGATAGAATTTCAGGTATGACTGCCGCAGAAGCAATTAAACAGGGAGCGGGTTCACAATGGAGTGGTCAAGGTTTACATACATTTATGTCAGGATTCTTAATGGGTGGAATTGTACAAGGTCCACAAAGATTATTGTTTGATGTTGCTCCAAATGTATTAAGATGGGGTAAGGACAAAGTAATGAAAACAACTGACTATGCTGATTTCAGAGCTGAGAGAGACCAACAAATATCTAATGCAGTAGAGACATTAAACAAAGTTTACAATGATCCTTCTCAATATTTTGATATAAAGAAGTTAAATGCTATGACTCAGAAAGAGTTGAATAGTGCAATGTTTGAAGCAGCTGGTGCAGATGATATAACTAGCTTTATGGACGCTAAAGACCACGCTACATTTAGTGCCTTATACACTGTAATGTCCACAGGAAATTTAAATCACTTTACTGATCAACTCAATGACTTTAAAAAATTAGATGATGTAGCATTAAAGGAAGCTTTCAGTTCTGTAGCATCTACTCCAGAAAAAATTAGAGGACGTATTGATAAGATGCTTGATAGAGCTAAAGATATTAAGAAGGGTTATAATAAAATGAAAGATGAATTTGTTAATCCTTTCAACCCTAAAAAATATAAAAAAGATAGCAGAAAGTATCATGAAGAACAATTAAGGCAGATAGCTTTTGAGCATTCTAAAATGATGGCTATGTTTACCAAAGCAACCTTTGAGCAATCACTAGAAAGAGCAAATGACATTTATAATACACTATCTTCTGATCCTGTATTAGGAAGTATTTCAGCAAGTGATATTAGAGCTTTAACAAGTAGAGAAGGTTTAGTAAAGGAGATGGCTCTGCTAGAAAAAGAAGTGAAGCTTGGTGCTAAGACAGCTGAAGAAAAAGAGCTATTAGCTAGAAAGAAAAAGAAATTAGAACTCCTTAAAAATTATTCTGAGATATTCAATGATAAAGAAAACCAGGCTACTACCAATGGTCAGATGTACTATGATATATTTGAAGTAGATGGTCAACAGATGAGAACAAAATCTAGGAATATAGGTAGATATGATAAAAGAAAGATGGGTAAATTAAAACCTGCATTTGTTGCATATCTTCAATTCTTAGCTGAAACAAATGATGATCTTGTTATAGATGAGAAGATAATACCTACTTTGAAAAAGATCATAGACTTTGGATACCTAAAAGGAAGAGCTGCTGATTTCCATCAAGCTGCAAACATACTTATGAATCCTGAGAATCTGTATGAAATGACAGATAGATTAGCTGCTATAATGGGTGAAGCATGGGAACAGCATAGAGATAAAAATAATCTTACAGTAAAACTTAAAAAATATCATGACCAAATAATACGTAAGCAATTCTTAAAAGATCTTGCAGATGAAGGTATTCAGCCTGATCCTGATCAGGTAATATCATTCCTAGAAGACGGAAGAGTACCTACGGATTACTTTGATGATGAGGGTAAGATAACTAAAAGTAGTGATCCATTAAAGTGGGCAACTGTAGAAGGTCTTAAGGAAAACTATTATGAGGCAACTAAAGTAGACAAGTCTGAGACAACTGATGCTACTCCAGAAGAGAGAAGAGCAGCTGAAGAAGAAGGTACAGAAGGCAATCAAGCAGAACCTGATTTTGAAAGTGTCACAGGTAGAAGTAAATATCAACAATTCTTACAAAAAGATAAGGATACACGTGATATTATTAATAGAAAATATAATGAATATAAGGCTAGTTGGAATTCTGAGAAAGGACCACTTATGGGTAAAAATGAGTGGGCTGCATCAGTACAAGGTGGTAAGAACATTATAAAGTCTAGGTATGAATTAGATCAAATGTATCAAGCAGAATCTGCTGAAGTAAAGGACAAGTATCCTACTTTAGAAGACTGGTTAGTTGCAAACAAAAAGAATCCTTTAATTGTAGGAACAAACGGAATACTTACTAAAAATAATGTTAGTATTTCAGATGTATCTGTGAAGATGTCTGAGGACACAGGAGTTCAAAGAGACAAACTGGATGGTAATCAGAGGATTATAGCAACTGATAAAACTACAGGATTAAGTGTTATTGAAGTAACTAACTATGATGAGAATGATAATAAAGATGTACAATATTATATATCAGACAGAGATCCTCAAAATAGAGTTTGGAAAACTTATGAAAATTTAAATCCTAAAGGTAAAAAAACAGTTAGATCTGGATATGTAAAAAAGACAGATGCAGTAAAAGCATACAATTACATATTGAGAAATATGCCATCAGACACTGTGTTTGAGTTTGGTAAAGACGAACAAGGAATGCCTATTAAGTGGACAACTTCAGATGTTGTAATTGATTCTGCTGGTAATGAATATATTGTTAGATCTAATCCTAAGATGGTTAGAAGAAATAATAATCTTTATGTAGTACCAATTGATAAAGCTAAAGCTAAAAAGGGAGAGGATGAAAGAGTTTATATAACAGAAGATGAATGGAGAACTCAGGGATGGAAAAAGAAAGGAGAAACAACTCTTGATATAAGTACAACACAAACAAAACTCACTTCATATGAGCCTGTTAAGATATATCCTTTTGATGGAAGTAAAGTTAAGTTTGGAGAATTTAAAGGTTTTCCAGTTCCAGAAGAAGGAGCAGACTTGGCATTTGAAGATGTTCTAAGAAGTCTAACAGAAGAAGATAGACAAAATATTACATTCTTAGTTGAAAAAAATCCAGCTCATGAACAATACTTACAAGACTTAGAAAGTGGAAAACTTCAACCATACCAAGGTGATCCTAGATTTGATCCAAATCCAGCCATACGTTCAGGTGAAAATAAATATGAAGTTACTATAATGCTGGGTAACAGACCTATTGGTAAGATGATGGGTATTGGGATAGCTACATTAGTAGATCCTCAAACTGGAAAAAAGATTGATGGACACAAGATAACTGCAGAACAAACAGAAAGAATATTTAGATTAAATGGTAAGGATGCATCAGAGGTAGCAGCAATGGTAAGAAGGAACTATGCTAAAGCAGCATTGATAACTAAAGAATTTGAAAGTAGAATTGGAAGCAAGAGTTCAGTTAAGATTAAATCAAGTAGTTTAAAAAATATTGAATTAAATATTAATAATGGTTGGACAGGTTGGTATGTTGATAGTAAAGGAAATCCTATTAATCCTAAATCTCCTGCCGCTAAAAAGAATGCAAGACGTGCTTCAACACCATGGTCAGATATACCTCAAGCATATAATAATTATGATGGTGAATTAATTATATATGATACTAAAAGATCAAGAGATACAGGAAGAAGAGCCTCTACAAAAGTATGGTCTGTTGATCCAGGTAGTGCAAGAGGTAAGACAATATCTAATGAAATTACAAATTACATTCATAGAAGAGGTCTTATGAATGTAGGTCAATTGCAATCAGGTAGATATTTACAGTTTGTTAAACTACCTAACGGTACAATTCATCATTTTGAATTAAAGTTAGATCCATTATCAGAAGAAAGTTTAAATGATATTGCTGTTGATATTAAGAATAAACAACAAGAACTTCTTGATAAAGCATATGATGATAAAGGAAAGTTAGATAAGAAACAAGCAATACTTACAAGAGATAAGATTAATCAAGAATTGTCAGAAAGTTTTTATATACTTTCAAATGTTGTAGGAGATGATATAGAAATCTTCTTCAATGAAACGGGTGAAATGGTCTTTAAGGTAGAAAGAGGAGGCTCAAAGGTAACTATAGGTCTTGAGCCAAAATTCTTTGAAGCTATTGTAGATGGAAAATCTTTAATAGAAACAATCAATCATGAATTTAAAAGAGTAGAAGCAGCGAAAGCAAAGAAAGACAAGAAGTTTAAGAAAACTGATTTTGTTTTAACATTGAAGAGTTTCACTTCATCTATTCCAGCTAACCTAAGTGATCCAACACAACTTGTAGATGTTGGTGTTTCAGCAAGAGTTGTAGCAAATATATCATTTGCACAGCTAGCTGATGTTAATTATACAAATGAAGTTGACATTAAAGAGGTAATAAATAGTCCGGGAACAGCGGGAGGTACCATGACCCAGACAACTCCTTATGATACAGAAGCAGGTCCAGAAGTTCAGCTACCAAATACAGAAGAAGAAAATAGTTATGAAATACCAGAATCAAAATTTACTATACCAGAAGTAACTAGTAACAGTGATAGATTAACACTAATAGAAGAAACTTTAAGTGAAAAAAATAAAAGTATACTAGCTTTAATGCGTGAAAAAAATCATGCTCCAGAAAAAATAGAAAAGTTCATATTTGATAAGGCTAAAGAAACAGCTAACGGAAATAAGTTATTAGCGGATTTTGAAATGGAAGACATTTTAAATAATCCTCAAGAGTATAGTGAAGCATTAGTAGTTAATGCTATGAGAAGAAGAATAGATGGAAGCAGTCCTATTAGCACTGGTAGTGCTGAAGTTAGAACAGCAGAAAATCTAAAAGAAATTAAAGAAGAAATACTAGAAGGAGAACCATTTAATCAAACTTGGACTAATGAAAAAGCTTGGCATAAAACACCCACTTCTGCAGGTTATGTAGAATTTCAAGGAAAATACAGTACTGGTCAAAAGGGAATGCAGAGATTAGCATATGAATCACTTGTTGATCTAGGAATTCTTGAAGGTGTAGATAATACAACAGTGACTGAATTAACAGATGAACTTTGGGCAGAGTTAATGGAGCAAGAGTTTAAGAATCTTCCTGAAGGTATTTTAATGCCTATAAGAAGAAAGATTGCAAACTCAATATCACTTACAGCAAGAGAAAGATTAATCCTTGATGCATTAGAAAGTCAAGGTAAGAATATACTTGATGGAATAACTTCTGAAGAAACTGCCACTAAAAAGAATGAGGATGGTTTACAGGCAGAATCAGGAAATCAAAATATAATAAACCAGATAGAAAATAAAAAACAAGAAATACTTTCTGCTGAAGATAGGATAGAAAGAGAACTTACAGCTCAAATAAAAAAAGCTAATCCTATAATGTCTAATGCAGAATTAGAAATTGAGGTTGACAAAATGATGGATCAGAGTGATGAGCTTAAAAAGCTAAACACTGAACTAACAAAATTACAATCTAAATTAGGCTATAAAATATTACCAGAGTTTGATGGGAATGATGTTGAAAATATTGATGCATTTGTAGAATGGGTAAAGAAAAATTTACCAGATTCTATTATGATTGGTGACATTGATGATCTAGCTAAGAGATTAAAAGCCAACGGTGTTACCGTAGGTGCCTTTGTTATGGAACTATCTAAAGTTTCTGGTGGTATAAAAGATCTTGTAGGTAAAGTATATACAGGAAAACAATCTCCATTTAGATACCATGAAGCATTCCACGGTATATTTAGAATGTTACTTACTGATGCCGAAATTAAAAAGTATTTAGGTATTGCTAAGAATGATGTACGTAAACAAATGCAGAGTTCAAAAGGTTATGAGATATTACCTGGAGTATTTGTTAAAAATATGAATCAAGCTAGAATAATAATGAGAGGTCTAGCAAAGTCATATGCTCTAATGGATGATGCAATACTAAATGAAAGAATTTATGAAGAATATCTAGCTGATGAGTTTGAAAAATTCAAAACAAATCCAAGATCTTCTAAGGTAGGATCTGAAGTTAAGGATTGGTTTACACGTTTATTAGAATGGATCAAAAATATTTTCTTGAGGTATAACTCTTCAGAGTTAAATGACTTATTTACAAGTATAGATTCTGGTAAATATAAAGAAGCTGGTATTCAAAATAATAGATTTACTAGAGAAGCTATGGAGGAGGTCACTGAATCTGGTGCTGTTACTTCTGTAGCATTGAAGGCAATTAGAAAGGGAGATGCTATTGCATCAACAAGACCAGTTGTTAGAAATGGAGTAGTAATTCCTGATGGAAGAACAATATATATAAATAACTATTTCACAGCTAAAGAAACAAATGGGATAGTTGCTGAGATAGGGGCTATGTATCTTGATAGACTAGACAATCTTACGGATGATCCTAACTTTACAGGAGAATACAATCCCTCTGCAATACTAGATCAAACCATAGATGAGTATACTGAAAGGTATGCTTTTGATAGATCAGTAACAGATTCTGATGGAAATGAAATTTATCACTATGCTGGTAAAATAAATAGACAAACTAGAAAGAAACTGAAAGAAAGATATGAATCATTAAAACAGTATAAGTCTGATGTTAAAGATTCTGTCACAGAGTATTTAGAATTGTTTGATGAAGATGTTACATCTGAATTAGAAGTTCTAGAAAAAGTTGATATGAGTACTGATGGTCAAGTTAAGACAACAGAAGAATATGAGAAAAATGCAAATGAAATAGGAGGTTGGAAATCACTAAGTAAAGGTATACGTAAGTTTCTTGCAACTACTACCAAAGAAGTGAAAGATGAATTTACTGGAGAAATAGTTTCTGTGCCTGTAGATTATATTACATCATATAATGCATTAATGAAGTCATTATCAGGTATGACTAATATGCACAGCATGCTTGTTAAGTTAAAGTTATTTTCAGAATCAAGTGAAGATGCAAGAGCAGTTATAGATGCAATCCTCACTAAAACTAATCTCTCTAACTATACATTAGAAGACTTTATTAATGGAAAGTATAATCTTAATCAAGTAACTAATCAAAATTTCTTTAATGGTATTATAAAAGCATTTTCACAATTCAGAACAGATTATTACTATCTAGAAACAGATACAGATAAAGGTCTTGTAAATATATTTAAAGCAAATCATAGAGATGATGCTCACACCCAAACAGATAGATGGCAAGGAAACTATACAAGTAAATTAGAAAGATTAAATACAGATTCTAATGCTCTTAATAGTGCACTTTCTCCTTGGGGTAGTATAATTTTTAATACTAATAAGGAGTCAATAAAAGAGGAAGAGCTAGATTCAACATCAAAAAGAATTCAAAGAGAAATAGAGAATAGTATAGGTTTTGATCTTAGTTGGATGACTATCAAATATTTAATTCTGTCAAATGGTATCACAAATAAAACAGATATTCAAGCAAACTTTTTAAATACATTTAAATCAAGTGAAATAGAATTTAATTTAGATGATGTTGCTCAGATAGAGACCGCTATTTCAAACCATGGCCTTACAAAAGATGGCCGTCAGACAGGAAATTTATTTTATGACATGAATGAAGTTTCTGTTGAGCAAGAGGAAAATGAAGTTAATGCAGAAGGGACAGATGTAAAATCTAGAATTAAAAAATTAGCAAAATTAAATTCAGCATTTGATGATACAGTAGGTGCTACTGTATTTAGAAACCCAGAAGGGAAACTTATATACGCTCACCAAATGCCAACTTATGATCTAGAGAAAATAGCAGAATTAAATAGTGAAGATGCTATAGATGAATTGATGAATACGAATAAATTTATGGATTCTAACTATTTATTAAATAGTCCTAAGTTTAGAAAGCTAGCTGCAGATGGTAAGTTAAGAATATCTAGAGTAGCTGGACAAAAAATAGTAGATCTAAATACTGATAGTGAAGGAAACTTTAAGTCATCTAACGGTATTGATCTAAGTAAGAGAGCCATATCATTTGGGGACTCTACTCCTAAAGATTTCTTATCTCAAATGATAAATCTTTATCTAGCTGATTATAATAACTTAAACGGTAAAGTTACAGAAAATACATATGAATATGAAGATGAGTATGGAAATACAATAGAAGGAGCGTTTACAACATCCTTAACTAATGTTACAGTAATTGCAGAATCTAATACAGCTGATTTTGTACCCCTGCCTACTATAGCCGCAGTACAACTAAAGGATGGAAAATCTACAATGACTGATGAATATGTAGAAGACGTTATAGGAGAAATTGAGACTGAATACTATAGAATTCAACGTGAGGTACAACAGACAGAAGGATATACAGAAGATAATATTAAAGGATATAATGAATTTATTTCTGTTGAAGATATAAATGATGAGGACAATAAAACAGACAGAGCAGCTAAATTTGGAAATACTGCTGAGTTATTAAAAAGCAAAGAGAGAACTTCACAAACAATAAGAGAAGTTGGAGATGGTATTCAATTTGCTTTAGGACCTGCCGAAGTAAAGTCAACACAATCTGGGACAAGTATAGTATTAAGGGAGGTTGGGCATAATAATAAGAAATTAGGTCTTAATCAGGATGAGTCAGTAAGAACTCCTATTTACACTTTAAAAAGTAAAAAAGCAACTGAAGAAACTTATTCAGTAACATATAAAGGTGTAGTTCCTATAGAGTCATATAATGTAGATACTATAAAAGAAATGTTAAATAATGATTGGTCAGAGTCAAAGACTGGTACTCATACTCATGAGGTAAAGCTTGGTTCTGAATCAATATGGGTTAGAAGTGCTAGACAAAGAGATTGGATTAACGGCAAAAAAGATCTTGAAGTATTTGAAGTAGTACGTTCTTCAGAAATAGAGACAGAAATAACAGAACTAGGTGAGGAGATAATAACAACTAAAGATAAAGTATTAAAAGAATTACAAAGAATTGCAAGAACTGAAGTTAATGACAAGGGTAATCCTATATTATTCTCTGATGCACTTGATATGGTTAAACAGAATACAGGAATTGATGTTAAAGAATTAGTTATTCAAAGATTAAATCAAGAGTTTGAAGAGTTCTTAGAGGTTATAGGTCCAGGACAAACGGGGGCTATTAATCAACTGGACAAAAGATTAACTAGCAAACTAACAACAGCAGAAGGGAAAACAAACAAGAATACAGAAAGATCAATGGTTCTTCTTAATCTTGAAAATAATAACACAGATAATCACAATTTAAAACAAATATTTTTCAATGATTATCTAAACAGAATATCTATTAAACAAATTCTTTTAGGTGATAGAGCTTTAGGTCTTAAGGATGCTGTAGATGAGATTAAGAGAATGAAAGCTTTAAATGCTGCTGGAGCAAGTGCTGAAAGTATTATTGCTGCTCCAGAATTAGGAGTAATACATCCCACTAAACACATCAGTCTTATAACCATGACTGATGTTGAAACTCCTTCTAAATATAATACAAAAGGTAAAGAAGGTAAAGTCACTGAAACTGATGCACAAATGTGGATAACAACTAAGGCATTCAGACATATGATGTTTGGTTTTGGTAGTCTTAATAGTGCACAAGCTTTAATATTAGATAGAATAGAAGCTGGGGAAGACATCAGTATAGATGAATTTTATGGTGTAGGAATTTCTAAAAATGGATTCAAAGAATTAGGTGCCATTTTAAATTCTAAAAAGCTTGTATATTTTGATGGAAAAGCATTCTTAAAAATGTCTGCATTTGTTTTAACTAAAGCATTATCCTCTGATCCACAATCTAATTTTCAAACCGCTCTTCCAGGAAGAGAAGATATGCATAATCTTAGACTAAAGTTAGAAAAGATAGAGCAAGATGGAAATGAAACTATTGCTATGGCTGTTCCAGAGTCTGCCTCTAAAATGGTCAAAAGAAATATCATAGATCATACAAGAGCCTTTGATGCTAATTTAGAATTAAATCCTGAAGACATTACTGATCTTGATGCACGTTGGATGAGACTACAACAGGTAAACCCATCTAATAAAGGAATTATTATTGATCCAACTCAAATAAAACAAATCATTACAAGTGAGCACGATGATAGTGTTAAAGTAACATTTGCTGGTGAGAAAACTACAATAGGTAAGATAAGAGAAATATATAATAATGCCGTAAGTAGTAGGGTGGAGATTAAGTATTTAGATAGAAGAAACTTAATATTTGATTTCCAAAAAGGACAAGATGAGTTACAAGCAAGCATTAAGAAAGGACAAGTAACTCCTGATTTGCAAGCATTCCTAGAATATGCAAAAGATAGTTTAACTTCATCAGGGGCAAGAGCTCAATTTATGGAACTATTTGAAGTAGATGAAGCAGGTCAACCAAAATATGATCTAAACAATCCTATCACAATTAATAAATTCCAAGAGTTGTTTATGTCATTCTTCACTAAAGGTGTAATGAGTGAAAAAGTAAATGGTGAATCA
>Ga0098059_1000751_pt1 | contig 17683 bp, 23 predicted proteins | sample 20_taG_FD_92580 | JGI IMG/M metagenome (GOLD analysis project Ga0098059, IMG submission 92580) | Marine viral communities from the Subarctic Pacific Ocean - 20_ETSP_OMZ_AT15318 metaG | ecosystem: Environmental > Aquatic > Marine > Oceanic | place: Subarctic Pacific Ocean | collected 2015-01-19
AGTTTTATCTGAATATATTTCAGCAGAACTTCCACCAGAAACATTTATTGGAGATACTGAGTTTATCATTCCATTCAGCATATTATACCTCTACAATCTTTAAATTACCATGAGTGGTAGATGCAGACTCGAATTGTAAATATATCCCTGTCCCTAAATTCCTTGGAACATTCATGGTAACAATTGAACTAGCAGGAATACTAATATCTCCAGTAGTTAACTGTTCAGAATCATTTGAAGTTGTTGTAAATCTTATTTGAGTTTCTACAGTAGCTTGTAGTACCACTATAGTAGTAGCATCATTTAACTGAAGTTCATTTAATGTATCATCGCTGCCTTCAACTGTTTGCAATGTATTAACTGTCCATCCGCCAGCATTACCTGTTGATGCATTCAATGATTCTTGCACTGTAAATTTATGTAAGTTTGCCATATTTACCTCCTGCCCTAAGGACTGACCGTCCGTGAATGGGCTCGTTTATTGTTATCTAATTGCGTGACCACCCGGCATAACTTGTCTTAAGCTCCATACCTTTGCGTCATCATGTCTTTCTAAATGTTTAAAAAATTTAGCCATAAAATACTCTGACTCTTTTAATTTCCCCATATCTTCTAATAGTCTAGCTTTAATATAATAGCTTATTGCTACTGCTTTATACCGAGGAATTTGTATTTCTGAATCTTCATCTAATAATGGCTTTACATCATAGTATACTCTTAAAGATCCTTGTCGCTGATTAGCACCTGATGATGGATATCTGGTATCTAAAACTATCGCTCTATTGGTCCCCCCATAATTCTCAAAGCTATGGATTCTATGCAATCCTGATAAATCAGAATCCCCTCTTACCACAATGTAATCTCCAATGCTTAAATATGTCCCCCAATTTATACTTATTCCCTCTGCTGCAATTGCATATAATCCTTTTGTTGAACTGCCAATTATAGTTGATTCAGCAATGGTACCATTAGTATCTGTAAGGCTTACATATGCTGCATATCCTACAAATGAATTATAAGTAAATTCATAACCTCCACCATGAGTATATTCAATCTGTATCCCATTAGTAACAGAAGTTAATGGACTTTTCCATGTACCTCCTCCAGAAGGAAGTTCAATGCCATCAGCAGCACTATATGTATAGTTTAGCCCACTACCGGTTCCGCTAAAATCTTTTTCAACTAAAGATAATTTATTGCCTTTAATAAAATAAGCATATTCTTTTGATGCTGCCATTACTCTAGCTCTCCAAAACCATAATGAGAATCCGGAGCATCCTCTACAGGTGGCTCACCAATCATGCGTGGGATACTTCTATATTCATCGCTACTATTTGCATGGTTCTTGATTCTAATATCTAATATCTTTACATAATCTGCAGGAAGATCATAATAACGTTGATCTGCCACTATATTAATACCAACACTAGTTACATGCTCAGGAGAAGTCATATTCATCTCTTCTAATGCATCTTTTAAATAAGCAGTAACTCTACCGGTTTCTTCACTCCCAACCCTTTCCATTAATTCAGATACCTTCATCTAGCTCTCCTTTGAGGTTGTTCTTCCTCTTGCTCTTGTTTTTGAGGCTTAGGAAAATAGGCTTCATATTCTTGCTTCAAGATAAGATGTGACTTTCTTAATTCTGTAGCCAATTCAATATCTTCTTCTACCAATGTTAATTCTTGTATTTTAGCTTCTAGCATTCTAATGGCAATATATTTAGCCACCATATATATCATTTCATCAGGGAAATATTCTATAAATGCATGCTGTGTTGGATTTAGTTTGTTCCATGTAAAGCCATCACTTGAGCCCCTTCGAGTATAAGGTATATAAGTTATCTTTACATCTGATGCTTCTGATGGAGTCGGTAATACCTGAAGAATTAATTCATTCCTATTCCCAGTTTGCTCTTCCTCTATTTGTCCTTCAAAATAATATACCGGATTATATTTAGACCGGAAATGTAAACTAGTTGGATCCTGTAATCTAGCTGCTACTCCAGGATGTATACGCTTTGCAATACGATAATCATTAGTTACACTCTTAGCCTCATTATAATATGTATTCCCAGTATCTCTTATAACATTAGTAATCATAATACCATCAATGCTAATTGGGTTAGAAGTAAATTTACGAACACGAGTGAATTGCTCGGCATCTCTTGGATTGATAGAATACAATTTACGAGAGATATCGCAAACTCCATCCATAACCCATGCACTAATAAGATTTTGATTATTTATAAAACTACTAGAATTATAACCAAAAAGATATGCCGCTTGGGTAAAGATAGGTTGACCATGTTTCGCTTTTCTTACTGTTTCGCTCATTCAACTCCTTGATAAAACCCACCCCCTCCCTGGGGAGAGAAAAGTCCTCAGGTGAGAGGGGGCAGATTCATTTTGTTTTAACTAGTTATCAGTCAGTATCTAAGTCTACGATATCAGCAGCAACGCCACCAAATCCCATAGCATACCAAGATGAACCATCTGTAGTAACTTTGATTCTTGCGCCAATACTTGTCGCACTTGCACCAAATGCTATTCCATCTGTTGCAGAAGCGACAGCTTCTGTATGCCCTATTTCTACAGCATACATCTTATCGCTATCAGTATCAACTGGATCAGCTACAGCTATACCACCTTGAGGAACGCCATAGCAGTTTACTTCAACTGCATCACCTGCAGTTCTTAAAATAAACTCAGCATTCCATCCAGCAATATTGCTAGATAGTTCAGGTAGGCTGATAACATAAGCACCAGACCCTTGATCAACAAAGAATATTTTGCCAGAATCACCACGTGCTAATTGCTTAGTAGTGGTTATTGACTCAGCATAATCATTGTTCCAAGAAGCTTGACTGCCTAGTTTTACATTAGCCATCAGTTACCTCCTTAAGAAAATGGAGTAGCTAATGTAGAGCTACCATTTAGTTCACCTTCAACAGACCAATAACCATTCTTATTAACAGTGAATTTAGCCCAACTACCTATTAAACCACCGGTAGTGCCACCATTCATTGAAAAAATAAGGTCATTAGATTCATCTGCTGCAAAGTAAACTGCGTTAGCTACTGCATCAGTAGCTTTAGTCATTATTACATGACCTTCAAGAAGATCTCCAGATTGGGCAGTAACAGAAATCAAATCAGAAGCAGTTACTGTAACTCCTGTTTGAATTTTTATCCATAACCCAGCATCTGCTGCACTTATTGAGGGAAGACTAATATCCATGCCACCAGCATTCCCGTTAACATAGGTCTTGCAACAATCAGCTTTACTTAAAGTAAATGCTTCATCATCACCGCCTACAATTACATCTAAACCACCTAAGTTAGCATTACTAGCCATATCAAGACCATCATCTGCTTTATTTTGTCCATACATTGGATTTGCCATATTCAGACCTCCTTAAGACCAGATGGCATGGCATTCGGGCATTGACCATTCCATTCCAGCTTCTGTTAAGATTAAATCAACTCGGCGGTCGATACCACTGTTTTCTAACGTTTGAACTCCAACGTAAACAGATGTATCTCTGTTGAGACCGTTACCCACGAGTGGGCGATATTTAGCATAGTTCATATTACAAGCAAATAGCTTAACATTCGTACCATCAAGGTGAATATCTCGAGCTACATTCATGTCACCATAAGGTGTAGAGATAACAGTAATGTCAACTCCCATGATTTTTTTCTTGCCAGTAATAGCCATGTCAGCACGATAATTAGATGATACTTCAAGATTGTTCTTGAAATAGCCGCCTAATTTATGCAACCAGTTATACACTACAGTAGAACAGAAAAATACTGTACCACCGGAAGAGTTATAACGAGGATCCATATAATTAGACATGTCATCTAAAAAGTCGTCTGCAGTTTTAGTATTAATATCTAAGCTGAATGAATTTCCGTATGTTGCTACGAAATCAATTCCACCTTGAGTATATTGAATACCATCACCATCAGTGTACTGTGAACCAAATAGTATTGAATGCTCAATATCCCATTTGTGTTCAACTAGTTTTTCACGCCAAATACGAGACCATTCATTGGATTCATATTTAAGTGAAGTTGCACGTGCAGTGTTAGTCATTGCCATTGCTGTCTTCCAGATTTGGGTTTGACCTTGTCCGGTTGAATAGGGTTGGTCTTTCCATGTTTCAGGATAACCAGATCCTTCAGCAAAAGCTGAACCAACTACATAGCATCTTTTAGGTTCTAGATATTCAGAAATTGATTTTCCAGAAACATCTAGACCAGTTAGAGGTGAGTTGAAATCAGAATATGAAGCAAGTTCAAATACAGATGTTCCACTACCTTTACGAACGACTTTACACTTTAAGTTAGCTGCATTTGACACTGCATCAGTATCAACTGTCATAACTTTAACAACTAGATAATCATCTGCAGTTGAAGCTGCAGAAGCTGAAGCATCATCCCATGAGCCAGCTGTTACGCCAGTCATATAAGGAATCTTCACTAATTGTCCAGGAAGAAAGAATGCAGGTTGTGTATCAGCGTCTCCAGGTGAGATTTCATTAGAAGACTGACCATATACATTCTGAAGGTTACCCTTAGAATTATAATCAGTAATCATTGTGAAATAATAAATATCACCTGCATCAACATTACCATGTGTTACAGAAGCTTCAGTGCCAGCTGTATTAGCTGGAGCCGATGTACCATGATTACATACATATGCATAACGTTTCATCCATGATCCACGCTTTTCAGTATATTTGAAGCTTGGATCGTCTGTAGGCTTTTTGCCTACCTTACTTACGAATCGAAAAAAGGGATCCTGAGATAATGCTAACTCTGATACTCGATCACCGAAATTAAACTTTCTACGAAGTGCTCCGGTATCTAGTCCAGTTCCGAATCTCGCACCGGATGTGACTCCGTTCGTCGAAACTGTATCAGCAGTGGCATTACTCGGGGTTCCCAGATTGAAAATATCTGCCATCAGATTTTTCCTTTCTTTATCCCTCTATCAACTGTCTACAAGACCTTCTAGTAGGGATTAACCATTGAATATATCATCAAGACTAGTGCCATGATCCAGTATAGCGTCGAATGCTGTATCTTCCACTGAGACTTCTGCTCTAGGGGTGTTAATCCCGGCAACACTCGTTGGAAGATTCTGAACATTCTTCATCTGATTAACGATTCCTTGTTGGGTTGCTTTTGCAACATTACTACTAGATTTATCTTTATTAAGTAAATAATAAATATCATCTAGAGTTAATTGACGATCTCTAGAGTCAGCCATCATGCTACTAAATTCTTTTTCAGACATACCATGTCTATCCATAAAATTTTTTGCATCTGACCGCATCTTAGCTTTCGCTTTATCTTGTTGCACTTGCTGGTTTTGAACTTGCATTGAACTATTAACTCTATCAGAGACAATCTTATCAACTTGAGCATTAAATACTTTAGCTGAATCTGAAGTAGGATTATTCATTGCCTCTTCGGCATCGAAGATAAAATCTTCATCTAATCCTAATTGCTCTTGTACGTTCTTTGCCGGCTTTCCACCACCTTCAAGGTAATCCTTGACTGTATCAACTAGGCCACTATCTTGCGCCATTACGTCGAGAACGGGTACGAACGGTTGAAGTCTATTTAACTCTTGCCGCATTCTTGTAGCCTCTCTACTTGAATCCCGATACCGTTTCTCCCAATCAACATCCTTACTAGTAGGGGTCTCTGGTGCTTGAGCGTGAGTTGCCTGCGGGGCAGGGTCACTTTGAACCTGAGGGTTGTCCTGTGGTTGTTGATCGTTGTCTATAATTGCACCGTTTACTTGTGCTTCTATAGCATTAAAGAAGTCTTCACTGGAGCCACTATTCTGTGGGTTATCCTGTTCCATAGCTTCTAAATCTTTCATCTAACTCTCCTTGTCTTTATAGAGTATTTAATAATTTAAGACTCTTTCTTTTTGTTTTGCAAGTCTTTTATTACCTGGTTTAAAGAGGTCTTGAGATTAGTTCTTTCCTTCTCAGCGAAACCTCTTTGGGTCTCTCTAAGAACTTTCTGTTGGGCCTGTGTCTCAAGATATTCTTTTTCTTGTCTACTCTTAACTTCATTCTTCTTATTATTAACTTCCATAGAAGCTTGAAGAACTTTGCCTTTGATACCAGCTTGAACAAGTTGTCGTTCAAGTGTTTCAATAGTACCAGATGCATTTTTCATTTGTTCCTCAAGTTGCCCAATTTGATTTTGGAGTTGAGAGTACATGCTCTTACGTTTCACGATATTCTCTTTATTACGTAAGTCTGTTTCAGCTAGTAGTGCAATATCGTCAATCACTCCTAGTTTCATTAGTTCTTTAAGTTCATCTAAATAAGCCCATCTATTAACCGGTAGCGTAGAACCGGCAATAATGCGTACATCAAACTTAAGAGTACTATAATCATTTTGTTTTCCAATAACATCACCAAAGTCATTATATATAGGAATATTAATCTCTACCTGTTTTTCTTCATTAATATTATTTGGCTGTACAATTCTAAACATTCTATGATCTTGATATACAACTCTAGACATTTCTGCAATTACTTTCCCTAATTGTCGTAATCCAGGCTCAATGTTATTTTTCATCCACTGCTTAACTCGTCTTGTGCCATACTCATCCATAGCAAGCATGCCTCGATAAGTATCATGCTGTGTATTTGTATCTCCCTGCATAGCTCCATAAATACCAGCTAAATACTCCATATCATTTTTGCCTTCTTGAACAATAGAGAAGAATGCATTAGATAATGGAGCGGGTTGTACTGCAGTAGGAGGAACAGCTCCAGGTCTAATTGGAAGTAATGCTCCAGGTGAACTAGAATATTTTTCCCAATAATCGGTATCAATGCTTCCTTCTTCATGCATCCATCTTAATGATGATCCTAATGAGGCATTATGCACCATTATTTGATGAGCTTTATTCATCTCCCGTTGCTTACCAATTAAAGGAGCTACAGCTGACATTGGATATGGAGTACCTGTCCATTTAAAGCTAAAAGGAATTAATGGATATTCTTCAACATTTTCTGGCAAAACATGTTCATATAAAGTTACATCACCAACTATACCGGTTTGTTTAATACGAGAACCATAGAACGATACTTGATCTATAAGAAGACTAGCAAACTTCTCATCCTTCATTAATTGATTAAATTCTTTTTTAGATATAATCTTATTAATTACTTGAGACATGCTTTCTTGTATTTGTGCGGCAAACTCTTGTTTAGCAGATTCTAGTTGAGCTTGCATCATTTCTTGAGCTTTTTCCATCTCTAAATCATATCGAGGCTTTAACATCTCTCCAGCATCTACAGCCTCACGCATTTTAGCTTCTTGCTCAATTAACTCTACCTCAAGCTCTTTTTTCATATCTTCTATTTGTACGGCAGCTTTACTTTGGATTTCTTCCATTTGAGCAGGATCAGGCGGTAATCTATAAGTAATATTCACTAATGGAACTTTTACTTTTTCATGAATTTCAAAGAACTCTAAAAGTTTATCAGTCTCTCCGGTTTTAGGATCAATTGATTCTGATTCATCTATATCCTTATAGTCAAAATCCTTTTGATCAATCCCCATTGACTTCTCTGTATAAGTATAATCTGTGCTTTCATCAGAGGAAGCCTTTTTAATTTTTCTTACTGATCCAGGGAACATTTGCTCCAATTGTGATGTAGGTAATAATTTTCTAACTAAAATAAATCCTGCATCCCTAAATAACATATCTCTTGATTTAGGATCTACATAAATATCAAATGGATCCGGTTGAGTAACGATAACATCACCTAATCCATTATCACTATCAGGATTAACAGTAACCATTAGCCAACCTAATGATTTAGTAATAGCGTCATTAATAGCATTAGAATACAAACTTTGACCATCAGAATTATACCAAATATAATCAGCAACATCTGAGAATAATGCAGCAACATTAGTATCACTACCTTCTGCTGCTACTGCTTGCCATCTGGGATTAGATGCTGTTGCATAATAGTTAAGCATTTCTACTACAGGGAGGATACGATTAATTGTAAAAGTAGGCATGCCTTGTTCTTCCAGGGAACGCCTTTCTTCTTCGGTTAATTGATTGTCATTAGAAAAATCAAATCCCTTTTGGTTTACATACTCCCATTGAGCTCTGCTTTTTTGATTACAGCTATTAAATAGCTTTCTTACCCTAGCTGCTGTTTTGTCTACTTTAGCCATATCTCTCCTATGATAATCCTACAAATAACTCAATATCTGAAGTATTCCCAGAATCTCCCGTAACCTCTATACTTTCAATTTTAATTGAAGGAACCGCATCTATACTGTCTACAGTATCGTCACCTTGCATTAAGCCATTATTAAATACTTGTGATTGACCGCCGCCAAGACTAAATGCTATTGCAGTAGTAGCACCATTTAAAATTAACCCGAGAGTATTTGAGCTTAAATTAGTTACCCTAATATAAACTACATGATCCTGATCTAATGTATAGGCAGTAGCTGCAGCTGGTGTTGCGGTAAAAGTTACCACTTCCTGTGGAGTAGCATGAGTTCCTGCTGCAATAGTTACAGTTCTTTTAAATATTTCATTTATGCCAGCATATGATACAGTCTTTATAGAACCTTCTTCTCTACCATTAAGAGTTAAACTTTCAGAAAGTTGTAGTGTTAGTGTCGCCATTTATTTCTCCTTAAAATCTCATTTATGCAGCTGTCCAATATGCATATTCAATTAATATAAGATGTGAACTAGAGGATAATGCCTCTACAATAACATCTGATTTTACTGGGAAAAAAGCCCATTCTCCAGCAGCTATCCTAAGTAGGTCAGTATTGCCACCAAGTTCTACTGCTACTTGATTTGTAGTGGCTGTTGTCCCATCAGCCTGATAGCCAGTATGCCTTATATAAAAGTATTGATTAGCTGATCCGGAAGGCTTAAGTACTGATGCTGTTCCTCCAGAAGCCGCAATAGCAGTCTTAGATACACCAATTGCCGGAGCCCCTATAGTTAAACTATCTGTTACTGATAATGACAAAGTATCGCTACTTGCATCTGTGCTAGACAAGGTTAGTGTTGGTGTTAGTGTTGCCATATTTAATCCTTTATTTCAAAATGTGGAAAATCATCAAATTTATTATCTGCTACCTGGAAGTCTTGGTCCCAGTCGCCTCCCCACCGAAGGTTAATGCCCATCCCACTAGCCAGCCCAATGACAAACCCTGCAAAAAGAGTTTGACGCTCTCGGTCTTCCCAGTCCACGGGATAAGGTGTGACATCAACAGCACGACTAGGCATAGCATTATGCCTACCATTAGGGAAACGAACTTTACTTTTTCCCTCGTCAACGAATCTGTTTTGTCTTTCTTCACCTCGATGTCCTTCTAGTACTGAACAATCTACATGCTTAATGACCTCATTAAACACTGCTTGTAATTTTTTATCACATGTCGCAAGTCTTTCACGACTATTCTTCCCAAATTTAGGCATATTCTCTCCTAAGCTGTTACCCAGCTTTTTGCTTTTGGTTGATGTCTATACCAATCCCCATCTTTATTCTGTTTTACAGAATTAGGAGGATGAGCATATTTACATGCATATGCTAAAGCATCTATAGTATCATCATGACCCATACGAGGGCCAAATGTCATTATTTCTTGTTGCAAATCGTACTGGTCCTTTTTAAGATGGACTCCACCAACCGCAAACCTTTGAGCCAATATCTCTTGAATACGGTCTCTTTTAGACATACGCGTACCCGGCTTTTCTGCAGTAAACTTGACAGTGAAATCATTCCTTCTTCGCATTTCTGCATTAATGGCTTGAAATACCGGCTTCGACATAGTCGTATCTTCAATGCAGAATAAGCTTGGATCGTATATTCTGTTATAGTCAAATATATAATCGACAATCCCTTTTTTAGAATCTCCCGGAATACCGAGTACAGGCAACGAACGCTTTCGTAAATAATCAAGAACATAACAATTGTTATTAGCGTCGACGCCCACAGCAAGTAAAACACTAAAGTCAGAATCACGGCGAGTACTGTCTGTAGCGGGATCAACACCAACAAATATATTGATTGGAATCTCATCCCCTTCAGCCGTTCTAATGTAGTTAATACCGGTCTCATCATCCCGGTTATAAACTCCATCCCAATACTTAATATGGTTCCTATTAAAGATTGCATCTTCTTCATTTTGGACTTCCATCATATATTCTTGATAAAACTTTTGCGGCTGCCCACTGTCCGCATAAAACTTTTTCTTTCGCTCCATTTCCTTGTGCCCAAACCAATCTGGCCATAAAGGAGTTCCATCTGGCTGTAATGCCTTGTATGTTATGACTTTCCATGAATAGTCTTTGCCTTGAGCTTTAGCTTTGATATGCCCGTTAAGAATGTTTGTAGTAAACGCATCGAAATGCACAGGCGTACCATTAATACGCAAACGGCCATCAACTGGCTCCAAAGCAGGGAAGACCACTGCCGTAACAAGATTCGCGATTTTAGAACGAGACTCAGGTGTAACGGTATTATTCTCGTCTTCAAAGTCATCGAGGATGATAAGATCGTATCTCTTATGCAGCTTAGCCCCGCCACGTATACCTGAAAGGTTTGACTTCGAGATAAGTTTGCTGCCATTTTTAAGTTCAATATCATCTTCTGTCCATTTTCTCCCTTTAACATCGCCGAAATAATACGACACTCTTTCATTATATTCCAAATGGTATTTTACATAATCTAAGTTTGGAACAGATATTTTACTAGATGCTGCTACCCACCCATAGAATAATGGGGACTCAGTGAACAAAAAATCATGCACGATATTACACTTAGTCAATACTGTCTTTCCGTGCCCCCTAGGTAAAATAACACCTAACTGCCGGTAATCTTTATTTAATAATGCATCTGCCACTTCATAATGAAAGAAGGGCGTCTCTGATCGCATGTAATCATCTGGCAAGAATAACTTTCCAAACGCTATTAAATCATGCTTTGCAAGCTGGAGTTGCTCTTCCATCTTGGAAACATTATGTAAGTTTATATTAGACATTAAAATTGAATCTGATCAAATACCTGATTTTCCACATTATTTGTATTCTCATCTTTTAACATAGAAGAATACTCATTCCAAGTACTATATCCAAATAAACCGGCTACAATAGATTTAAACCCGGAAACACTAAACTGACTATAGCCTATTGCCTTCCCATCATAACCAACACGACCACTTGTACCGGCAACTACTTCAAATAAATTCCCATGAACGCTAGTAAGGTCTCCCCTGTCGATAGCTCTATTCATCTTTTGCTGTATCTCAACAACAAGTTCTAATGTTGCTTGTTTCTGATCCGCACCAGAAGGCATTTGCATAAGCTTATCAAACTGTTTACTCCAATTTGAGCGTGCTACCCTTTCATTCCCAAACATAAATGAAGCAGACTGACTGCTTTGTTTGCCTGATCCTCCAAGTTGCCAGTCACTAATATCAACTTTTAGTGGAGATTTTCCTGCTCTAACTCGGGCTTGAGATTTTTTTACTGTTTGATGTATTAAGACATAAAGAGAATCTAATGTCATATCAGACTCTCTAATAATAGCATCATCAGGCATCATATCCATCATTTTTATTAAACTTTTTCCACCGGAAAGAGAAGTTCTGGCTATCAATTTCTCTGCAGCTCTTCCTCCAGGTGTTATAATTTCCTTTAATACGTCTCCGGTATCATTATCTACAATCTTAGTTATTTGCCTAAGTTCGCCAGTCTCTGTTGTAAATCTAGTATGTAATTTGCTATCTGCAATTACATCGAAATCTGTGCCATCAGGCATTTTATAAATCCCCTTTGCTATATCACCCCCAGCCTGATGAATATTATCTGCAAATAAAGATATATGACTAATTTCTAATTGTCCATCGGGGAGTCTAGTAGCTTGAAATCTTAAGCGAGATCCTTGCGTTCCACTAGTTAGCGGTTGCACAGGGCCAATAAGATCCTTCTCTTTAATTAGCTGTCCCACATGAACTACATCTTTATTTTTATCATCAAAGGCAACATTAAATACCCCTGGTCGATCTCCTTGAATCCTTACGGTCAATGGATTGCCTTTTGTGTTTCGTGTTATATTTTTTATATTATCTGCGGCTATATTCACAGTATCGCCATTCTTTGTTTGAATTGTTATATTGTTCGCGTCTTCAAACATTTTTTGCCCAGCAACCTCATCGCCATTCTTAAGAATAACTTTTGTTCCATTCTCTAATGTGCCGGCGAGCTCTTGGCCCATAGGCAGATTATCTAGGTCTGAGAGATTGAGCTCTGATAATGTATTTGGGTTCATGCTATTTGCAAATGAATCTTGTATGCCTTTAATATTACTAGGAACAGCCGGAGAGTTTCCTAGCATTTTATTAAAAGTGCTTATTTCATTCCAATCAAGTGTTCCATCAAAGCCATCTAAGAGGCTCTCTAATTCATTAGTATCATCTACTAAGGTATATGACCCATTAGATCCAAGGTCTAGAGAATAGAAGCGTCGATTATCTGTAATATCTTGATAAATTACATAGCCATTATTCGTTTCATAAGCAGGTCGAAGATTATTTAAATCAAGATTAGACTGTACATTACCTCCAATGGTAATAGTTCCATCATCTATATTAGGCATATGTAAATCACCACTATTATTTATTCGCTTAAACGCTCCCCCGGCATACTCTCTCCCATATATAGGTGCTTGAGAAAATCCTTGACCTGCGTGTGGAGGTAGAAACCCGGTTCTTGAATTATCTAGGCTAGACCAATTTACATTAGGATCGCTTGCATCGTACCGTGATCCAGCACTAGCTCTAGGCTCAGGAAATGATCCACCATATCCCGGCTCAGGAGAATCAATAATTCCTTTAGGATTTCGCCAATTCTTAACTTGTTGAAGTGCATTATTTAGTGCAGCATTTACGCTCCCAGCCTCTGTATATGCACCTTTTATATATTTACCTGCTTTATATGCACCTGCAGCTCCTGTGAGGACATCACCAACAAAACCTACCTTGCCAAAACTAGCTCTAGCTGCATCAGCAGAAATAATCTCATCTTCAGTAAAATGCCATGACTCTGGATTCCTAGGGTCATAATCTTGGCCTTCGATATGCTTGCGAGTTCCTGGCATTATTGTACTCCCGGGTAAAGATGTTGGAGGATCCGGAACAATATCATGAAAAGGAATCCCAGGCATCCAGTCATCTAGCGCCGCTAACGCGGATCTAATGCCAGGGTCTATACTTTCATTTTGATAAAAATCCATTACAGATTGCTGTAGCCAGTTTAACTCATTCCTATCCATCTCATATTCAGGTGGGGCAGGATCACTAGTTCCATAACCAAGGAAGCCAGACATTTCTTCTGGTATTTGATTCTCGTTCTCGTCTAATACTACTCTTTTAGGATCTGCCATTATTCTATTTCCTTTGGTCTTTGAGCAGCCTCTACCATGGTTTCAGAAAAACCTTTAAAGGCGCCTACGGCGAGAGTTGTTTGTTGAGTTCTAGTTTTATCTTCCATATCCATAATATCAGCCAGTTTAAAAAGAGCCTTCAGGCGAGTATCATCCTTTTCAGAAGAGAGAATAACCTCCTTGATGTTATTAAGTATAAACTTCTCGTCTATATCGAGTTCTTCTAAAACTGGCTTTAATTCTTCTTTCATAGCTGATCTAATCCTCGTTGTTTTAACTAGCTGAGTAGATTTAAATTTTGCATACCCAGGATCATTTGTAGGATAAGCCTTTATATAAGCTTCTTGTGGTGTTAGTCCAGATGCTAAATAAACAACAAAAACCTGTTCACACTTAGAAAGATTTTCGCGTTCTATTAATACATCATCTGCCAACCTCCCGCCTCCAAATGAATATATATTAATTCTTTTAGAAGTATCCATCTTAGTATTAGTATATGCCGGGAATGTCCCTGTGCATGTACCTACATAAGCTACTTCTCTACTCTTCCCCTTCTGACGCTTCATTGTGCCCTGACGCAATACCTCCAGAACACAATCGTCGTCAGATTTAATCCAATCCCCGACTCTTCCTTTTCTCCAATTAGACTGAACAATTAGTCCTGCTGGCAGAATGTCATCGGGATCAAATACTTTATGCTCTATCCCATTAACCCGGTAAACTCTCATCTTCCTTCTTTATATTGGTTCTTTGGGAAATTGTATTTAAACTTATCATTTGACTTAGAATGCTTCTCACCCGCCGGATGAGCTGTCTTTTTCTTTGGTCATGTATGATAGCCTTTTTTCAATATTGTGACCTTATTTCTTCCGATAATTGATTCGCATGATAGATATCATCCTCAGTAATAGTCCCCTTAAATTCTACCGGATCAAATAGTTGTGATATGCCTACTCGACTTAAATGCGCTAATAAATTTTTTTTATTTTTCATGTTATCTCGATCATCATTCCACTTCTTAAATTTAGACCAGGCGCTCTCTTCGCCTTCATTAATAGCAAAATCCCATTTATCATAATAGTTAAAACTCCCATCTTCATTGCGCGAACTTTCATAATTAGCCATTAATTGATCATGACTACCATCTTCTGCCCACTTCATATCAGTAATATTTTTTAATGCTACTAGAACCTGTTTCTTGCTCAATTCTCCGGATTCATGCATTTTAGTTAGCTCGTCAACCGTACTAAATCTATAAGTGCCATCCTCATTCTGTTTATAAATTTTTTCCCAATTATCTCTAGATGGTAAGCCAAACCCTTGACGAAAAGGAAATTCACGAGCCTTATTTCTTTTAGTTGCTCTACTGGCCACTTCATCATAATACTCAGGATCTTCCTTTGAATACTTTAAAATGTCCATCACCTCTTCAACTTTACTTGGCTTATAGCTTTTCGTCCCATACCCATAAGGATCAACTAAATCTGTAACAACTCCACCAACAGCATGCTGCACTCCCTTTCTAGCCGCTTTTAATGCTAAGTCTGCCCCTGGAGGGGCGATTGCTTTAAAGGCTGTTTGTTTTAATACTGCCTGTAAGTTGTCAAATAGGCTCCCAAACCAATCCGTTTCTTGGGAGCCAGCTTCAATATCTTTATCTAAATCTTCCATTAATATTTTTTAGGCTTGGGGTATGCTGGCTTTTTTGGGCTTTTTGGTTTTCTCGGCTTTCTTTTCAACGCTAGACTCCTTCTTATTTATATAAGAATATAATTCTCGAAATGATTCTCGCATTGCGAGTAATTCAGTAAATATTTCTTCTCTTAGCTTTTTAATCTCTTCATTTAATGAGTGACCATCTAAACTAGGCATCTATACCCTCCTCTTTTTGTTCTTCAGCATATGCATATAATTCTGCCACGCTATCCTCCAACTTATAAACCCGGTATGTTAAATCTTCTATTTGCCTGGTAACAATACCGATTATATTCTCCATTTCTAATGGATCCATCTCACCTCCTTATTGACCATCCTTGTTGCAATTTCTTTAGCAAACGCTTGTTTGCGTTAAGAAGAAATTATGAATCTCCTATAATATATCCATCTTTGAGTAGCTCCATAGTCTCTTCATCAAAATACTCTCCAAGATCAATATCTCCATAATAGAATGTAGTATCTTCATGTAGTATTTCTTCTGTTAAATATTCAATCTCTTCAGTCTCATCATTATAAGCAATCTCAAGTATATATCTCTTCATGTCAAGTCTCCTTAAATTGTATATAAAACACTCCACTAGTTTACTAAGCTTTTAACCTAAAGTCAAATACTTTTTTAAAGTGCTAAGTCCCTATAAAACAACAACTTAGTAAAATTGGTGTTCTACTACTCCAAATCGGATTGTGAATCCAAAGGATAATGCTTATGCTGCACTCCACAATACTCCGGGCACGAATACCCAGGCATAGTATCGAGGTGCTTCATAACCATAGTTAGACTCACCGTATATAAAATTGTAATTAAATTCGCCCATGTCATTTAGGCCCCCTTTTATTACCGGTAATATAATACTTTTTCGTTAACTTTCAAAGAGGTTTCAAAAATTGTAGAATTTGTATGCTCCCCTAAACAACTGACCACGTACCCCATTGAGTGGGTTTTTACATACCACATTACGTTATTTTTCAATCCAAAATGGAGGTCTATTATGACTTACAAAATCGAAGACACAATGCCTATCGTATGGACTATCGATGGCAGAACTTATCCCCCAGTCCAAGCCAAGTGGGTCAAGACTCACATTGTTAATGGTGAAGATGTATTTGAGTTGCATCGCAACAAGGTGAACCGTGAAACTGGTGAGCAATCAACTGCAGTTTACTTCCTTACTCTCAAGGATTTGCAGTCAATGGTTCCAACACCCAGCAACACAGTGGAAATCTCCCTTTAGGGAGGTTTTCCGGGTCAATCTATATAGGCAATGAGTGTGGGTCTTAACACCTGCACTCGTACGTCTTATTATAATAAACTTATACCAATCAGGAGAATCAAATGCAAGTATATCAAGTATATGTAACAGAGTTAGATAATCGTCGTTCAGTTCAAGCAACTTACAGTGATTATGATCAAGCTAATCAACACTTCAACTTATTAAATCATCGTATGGATGATATCAATGATACTGCTGTTATCCATATTGAAACTATCGATGTATTGGATGATTGTATTATTCCTCATGATTATCCTACATGTGAGTTGTACATGTGTCCTGTCTGTGAAGATGAAGAACATGAATTACGTGAACAAGAATTGGCAGCAATGGAAGGTGAAATATAATTATTCAAAGGAGACAATCATGAATACAGAACAAATCAAAGCAGCAGTTCTAGAGTTAATGGCAGATAATGAAGCCGAGAAAGCTAGAATAGATAAAGAATGGGATAGTCATTATGGTGATCTATCATGCACTGAGTATGAAGCTAATCACGCATATCGTGGAGCACTACTTGACGTATTGAATATCATTGATTCAAATGAAATATGTGAAGCTAATAAATGCTTAGAATGCTATACCAAAGAAATAAAGAAGATTGTAGATAAAACTCCTAATAATATGCAGTTAGGTAAAAAGATTAGAAACTTTATAAGATAAGTTCTTCTTCAAGCGCTCTGGATTAAGGTCCTTTATTAACCTTGTCACTTAGATGACACCAGAGCGTCTTTCCAGCGGGGAATGCCGGTAGCAATTTAAGCCTCATAAGCTTGATCTGGGCAGTTCGACTCTGTCCCCCGCAACTAAATTAAAAGTATATCGTAGCAACGGCCCTGTTTATTAGCCTTCATAACGATATCGTGGCACATTATACATCTAAATCAATAGCTTAGAGATGAAAGATGTGATGTGCTTTATTATTAAATTTGTGTGTTCATACTTACACCTTGATCCGGTGTATGATATGGTTTATGTATAAACCTGTGTAGCTATAATGGAAAAGATTGTAGTGCAGGTAATTGGGAAGCCGAGAGAGGCGTAGAGGTTGTACTCGCACCAGGTATCAAATGATACAGTGCACAGTTAATCACTGACCCAATGTAGGATTCAGTTAAATAGAAAAGATTAGTCTTTTCCCGGTATTAAGCATACTTAACCATTCTTCATGGTGTATGCACTCTTAATTAGCTATGATAGCTTTATCTAATGTATTTCTC
>Ga0098059_1000753_pt1 | contig 17635 bp, 23 predicted proteins | sample 20_taG_FD_92580 | JGI IMG/M metagenome (GOLD analysis project Ga0098059, IMG submission 92580) | Marine viral communities from the Subarctic Pacific Ocean - 20_ETSP_OMZ_AT15318 metaG | ecosystem: Environmental > Aquatic > Marine > Oceanic | place: Subarctic Pacific Ocean | collected 2015-01-19
CGATTTATACATCTCAATGCAACAAATTGCAAATTTACAAACTTTGAATTTAGTTTTCTTCAAGTCTATGCTATGTGATAATTACATGTGCAAAGAATTTCATAATAAAACTATATTCCCAACAAGATATTCAAAGCGAAGAAGAGATTATCAGGGGGCTATTGTAATTGACCCAACTGAACCTGGATTGAATGAGAATGTAACCGTTATGGATTATACTTCACTATATCCAACTACAATGATGGCTTTTAACATATCACCTGAAACTTTTATATGCTCCCAAGAACAGTGCGAGAAAGCTGGTATGGATATCGAAGAAGTAGTCCAGCAATTGAAAGATGATAATATAGATTATGTAGATACTGGATATTCTCAGGATTTATTCGGTAGGAGATATTTGTTCTATGGTCATACTCATAAGGTTGGTATTATCCCTCAAATACTTAAAAAGATATTCGTTCAAAGGGTAGAGATTAACAGACAGCTTAAAGCTGGAGAAATATCTGATGAAAATTATGAAGCAATGCATAAAAGACAATGGTCATATAAAATTATTATGAACTCTGCTTATGGTGCGATGGGATACTCATTATTCCGAATGTGTTTATTTGAATGTGCAGATGCCATTACCTTTTTTGCAAGACAAGCTTTGAAATTTGGATTGATTCATTTCAATGAGAAAGGTCACAAACCTTTATACGCAGATACTGATTCTGTTTTTATCAAATCTAGAGGTAAAGACGAAGAGGGTATGAAAGGTATGCAAAAAGAATACAACGATTCTTTATATGAAAATTTCGTTAAGAAACATAATACAGGTCCGGTAAAAGAGTTCATGTTTCTTGATCTTAAGTTTGAGTACTATTTGGATAGAATATATTTCGGAGATGTAAAGAAAAGGTATTATGGTATAGTAAAAGGTTCTGGTTACAAAGTAATCCGAGGAATGAATATTATACGTAAAGAAACACCAGAATTCCTAAAGAAAAGGTTGAATGATATGGCTGAACTGGCTGTAACTAATAAGCTTACTTTAGATTGGATTCTGAATCTACGTAAAGAAGTGGAATCACAGCCATATCAAAAAATTGGAATGGCAAAGGGATTTGGAAAACCATTTAATACTTATACAAAAACCATGCCTCAACATGTAAAAGCAGCAGTTTGGGCTAATGATATATTAGGCACTGAATTAACTAATATGGATAATCCTTATCTATTTTATGTTAAGTCTAAAATTGAAGATGATAAGAAAGTTAAACAAAGGCATAAAGCAATATGCATCAATGAAGACGATTTACACTTGATTGACAAAAATAAGGATAAATTCGAAATTGACTATGATATATTATTTTATAAACAATGTATCGTTCCAGTAGAAGAATTTAAGCAAATGCCATATATAGTAGATTTACTAGAAAAATATAATGAAACAATCACAACTTGATTTGTCTTCTCTATATTTATATAAGTAAATAAAAAGTTATAAATTAAATTAAAATGGAGGTTATTATGTTATACCCAATTAGCGACAAGGTCGTAATCAAAAAAACAGATGCGGATGAAGTTACATCCGGGGGTGTTATTATGCCCGATACTACGCAAGAAGCAGTGATCACTGGTGAAGTAGTAGCTGTAGGTCCTGGGCAATTATTGTTATCGGGATCAAGAGGGCATATGCAATGTAAAGTTGGAGATACTGTAGTATTTCTAAAGCATAGCGCTAGAAAGACTGAAATAGAAGGCGAAGAATTCATGGTCATCAGAGAACCAGATTTAGAAACAATTATAGGAGATTAATAAATGTCAAAGAAATTAGACTTTAGCACTGATGCAAGAACAGAATTGTTCAAAGGTGTTGATAAATTAGCAGAAGCAGTAAGAACTACCTTAGGACCTAGCGGTAGAAACGTTGTTATTGAAAAAGATTTTGGTCAATACCATTCAACCAAAGATGGTGTAACAGTAGCAAAGGAAATTGAATTAGAAGATCCAGTACAAAATGCTGGAGCTCAAATGGTAAAAGAAGTAGCAAATCAAGTTAACGATGAAGCTGGTGATGGAACAACTACAGCAACAGTATTAGCACACTCAATTCTTAAAGAGGGTTATAGAAAAGTACTTAACGGTTCGAATCCAATAGAATTGAAAAGAGGAATGGATCTAGCAGTAAAGGGAATAGTTGAAGCAATTGATGATATTTCGATAGAGGTTACTTCCAATGAAGAAATTACTCAAGTTGGAACAATTTCAGCAAATAATGATAAAACTATTGGTAATCTTATTTCATCTGCAATGGAAAAGGTTGGTAACGATGGCGTAATTACAGTAGAAGAATCAAGAACAGCTGATGATGAATTAGAAGTTGTTGAAGGTTTACAATTTGATAAGGGTTACTGCTCACCATATTTTATAACTAATCAGCAGTCAATGTTAGTTCAGATGGATGAACCTTTAATTTTATTATACGATAGAAAACTTACATCGTTAAAGAGTTTAGTTAAAACTTTAGAATATTGTATAGCACAGTCAAAACCTCTAGTAATTATTGCAGAAGATATAGATGGAGAAGCATTAGCAGGTTTAATTGTAAACAAAGCAAGAGGAACACTTCAAGTTGCTGCTGCAAAAGCTCCAGGCTTTGGTGATAAGAGAAAAGATATGCTTGAAGATATTGCATGTCTAACTGGTGGTACTGTGGTATCTATTGATAAGGGTATGAAATTAGAAAACTTTGATCCTTCTTGGTTTGGTTCTGCAAAAGTTGTTACAATGGATAATAAGCAAACTACTATTGTTGATGGGTTCGGAGAATCAGAAGCAATTCAAAAAAGATGCGAAGAGATTCAAGGAATGATTGATTCAGCAAGTTCTTCTTATGAAAGAGAGGGAATGCAAGAAAGACTCGGTAAACTAATAGGTGGAGTAGCAATAATGAAAATTGGAGCTGGTTCAGAATTAGAAATGAAAGAAAAGAAAGATAGAGTAGAAGATGCTTTAGCTGCAACTCGAGCAGCAATTGACGAGGGAATAGTTCCTGGTGGAGGAATTGCATTGATGAGAGCTAGAACAGCAATTACAGATATGAAGGGCGAGAACTCAGATCAAATGGAAGGTGTATCAATAGTTCTTAGAGCTTGCTCATCTCCCTTCAATTCTATAATGGAAAACGCCGGATTAAATGCAGAAGTAATTTGGAATAAGATTGATAGCTCTAAGAAAACTAATGGGTATGATGCAAGAAGCGAAGAGCTAGTGGATATGCTTGAAGCTGGTATCATTGATCCAGCAAAGGTAACTAGAGTAGCTTTAGAAAAAGCAGTTTCTGTAGCTGGTACAATGTTAACTACAGAATGTGTAGTATCAAAAATTAAAACAGACGATAATAATAATAACGCAGCCAATCCAATGGCTGGAATGGGATTCTAAAATGGCAAAAGAAATTAAAATGAACCAAAGTCAACAACAAGTAAATATTAATCCAGACGATTTAGTAGATGTAGTATGCAATGAGTGTGGAGGTCAAACCTTCGTTCAAGCATTCTTATTCAAAAAACTATCAGCAGTATTATCACCGAATGGAAAAGAATCAATGATTCCATTGCAAATATTCAAGTGTGATAGCTGTGGACATATCAATGATGAATTTATACCTAATAAAGACGGTAAAAAAGTACTATAATGCCTGTCAACTTCGATAGAAAAAAGCCACGCGAAAAGGTGGAACACCCAAACCATTACAATAAAGGTAAGATTGAAGTTTGGGATTTCATAGCTGATCAAGGTCTGGACTTCTTTGAAGGGAATATAGTAAAATATATTTGTAGATGGCGTACAAAAAATGGTATGGAAGATTTATTAAAGGTAAAACAATATATCGATAAGTATATAGAAGAAGCTAGAAAAGATTATGAACTTTAAGACTGTAAATATCAAAGACCCATTAGCAATGTCTAGGGAGGCAAAGCGATTAGGAAAGAAGATGATTTCTAATAGTCAAATTAAAACCTATACGCAGTGTAACCATAAATGGAAAACTATGTATATAGATGGTAACAAACAATACCAACAATCCATATTCTTTACATTTGGTACAGCAATGCACGAAACTCTACAGCATTTTTTATCTGTTATGTATAATCAAACGGCAAAGGCTGCAGAATCTTTAGATTTACCTAAACTTCTAAAAGATAATATGAGCATAGCTTATAAATCAGCATTGAAGAAAAACAAGGGTGAACATTTTACAAATAAATTTGACCTAGAAGATATATACAAACAAGGAGTTAATATCCTAGAAGAATTTGTAAAGAAAAGAGGCCAGCATTTTTCAAAGAAGAATACAGAATTATTAGGGATTGAAATTCCTATACTTGTTGAATCTGATGTTAACGAGAATATATTGATTGGAGGTTTCCTTGATATAGTTATGAAAGAGCACGACAAGATAAAAATATATGATATCAAAACTTCATATAAAACTTGGGATAAGAAAAAGAAAAAAGAAGGCTCTTTTCAATTAAGATTGTATAAGAAGTATTTCGCAAAGCAATATGGCGTAGAAGAAGATGATATAGATATAGAATTCTTTATAGTTAAAAGAAACGTCTATGAAAATTGCGATTTCCCTCAAAGTAGAATACAAAGGTTTTCACCAGCTTCTGGTAAACCAACTATGTCTAAAACTGCTAATGTAGCAAATGAATTTATATCTTCAGTTTTTAATGAAGATGGAAGTTATAATACAAATAGAAAATACGAGGCAACTGCAGGTGTTAAAGGGCACAACTGTAAATATTGCCCATTCAAAACAAATTATGATTTATGCCCTAAAGAAAATAGAATACGGAGTTAATTATGACTATTAAAATGATTGAATGTTTGATGAATATTGCAATTGCAGAGAAATCAAAAGCAACTGTAAATTTGAATATATACTTACAAAATCCGACCGCTGTAGGTGAACACCCAGATTTAGTATCTGAAGCTGATAAACTAGTAGAAGCAATTTCTGCTGCTGATGGGAAGATCGCTGTATTAAATGGAATGGTAGCCGAAATTAAAGCAGCAACCACAAGTGAAACACCAACAACATAGACCAAAACTAGATTTACATGGTACATTTCACAGCGAGGTATTTGAAAAAGTCGATGAATTTATAAGTGCTAACTTATATGCTAATGAAATAGAAATTGTAACTGGTTATAGCGATAGAATGAAAGATCTCGTTCAAAGCGTTCTTTCTGATTATAAACTTAAAGGCAACTGCCCTCCATATAATGATGGAACATTAGTAGTTAAATTATGACTTTATCTAATTACGTTGGAAACACTCCACTAATACCAATAAGCCTAGGACCATATACAGTCTGGTGTAAATGCGAATTCATGAATCCAGGTGGGTCAGTTAAAGATAGGATGGCAACCTATATAATAAATGACGCAGAGAATAGAAGATTCATCAAAAGAGGTGATACTTTAATAGAAGCAACATCAGGCAACACTGGAATAGCATTTGCAATGTTAGCAGCTGAAAGAGGTTATAAAATGAAAATTGTTATGCCTTCAAACATGTCTGAAGAACGCAAACAAATGTTAAAGTTTTATGGTGCAGAACTAATACAAGTTGAGCCGGGAGATTTTGATGGAGCTATAGCAATGAGAGATGATCTAGCAAAGAGTAGAGGATATTTTAATTGCAATCAATTTCATAATCCATTAAATATAGAAGTACATTATAAAACTACTGGTCCAGAAATAAATAGGCAATTTAGAAATGCAAATACTTATGAGACAATATGGCCTCAAGCATTTGTTGCTGGTACTGGTACAGGAGGTACTATAATGGGGGCAGGAAAATACTTACAAAAACAATTCCCAGGTTTGGCGTTAGTAGCAGTTGAACCAGCAGAAAGTCCTGTAATGTCTGGAGGGGAACCAGGCTTACATGGTATACAAGGGATTGGAGATGGTAGTAAGTTTTTAGTCAACTTGGAAAAGATTAGTAAAGTTAAAACTGTACATACTAATTGTGCAAAAAAGGTTGCAAAACATTTAGCTTTGAGATACGGTTTATTCGTAGGTATTAGTTCTGGAGCAAATGTAAAAGCTGCATTTGAACACTTAAGAGATACAGATCAAAAGAATGCTATAACTATCCTTTGCGATAGAGGCGAAAGATATTTAAGTTGCCTATAATTTGGATAAGTCGAAAAAAATAGTTATATTAGTAATATGAAAAGAAAAATAGGTATAGTAGGAAGTAGAGAATACTCTAATAAGAGAAGGGTCAAAGATACTATATTCAAATTGAAAAGAAAATTTGGAGAAGAGGTTGAAATAGTTTCAGGAGGATGTCCTCATGGAGCTGATAAATATGCAAAGAAGTATGCATTAGATTTCCAATTAAGATACAAGGAATTTAACCCAGCTCATACAGTTCAGAATTTATACTCTGCTTTGAATGAGAATTATTATAATAAAGAATATGCACCCAAAAATTTTTTCCATAGGAATAAACTTCTTGCTAGATACGTAGATTATATAATTGCTTTTATCCCAGAAGGTACTAATGCAAATGGTACAATGGACACAGTAAAGCATGCAAAGAAATTAGGTAAAAAAATAGTGATAATTACTTAACTTTCGATATATAGCTATATATTTATATACGAAGGAAATGGTTATGAAATACAAAGAAAATAAACTAACATCGGTTAACATTAACGATAATAATCGTAAAGAATTCAAGAAGCTTGCAATTGATGAAGAAATAACATTCCAAAAGCTTGTTAACATAGCTTTGGAGTTATATATAACTGATGTGAAATTTAGACGTCAAATCAATAAAAGGAGATAGTTATATGCAGTTGCCATCGTTAAAGAAAGCAAAGAAGAAGTCGTACAAAAAGAAAATACTACTATTATCAGATGATCTGAGATTGAAGTCTGGAGTTGGTACGATGTCAAGAGAAATCGTTAGAGGAACAGTTCAAAAATACGACTGGTTTCAAATAGCAGGAGCACTTAATCATCCAGATGAAGGAAAGGGCATAATCGATATGTCAGAGGGATTCCAAAAAGGAACTGGAGTTAAAGATGCAAATGTCAGACTTTTACCAATAGCGGGTTACGGTAATCAAAATATATTAAGATCAATCATTAATCAGGAAAAGCCAGATGCAATCTGCCACTTCACAGACCCAAGGTTTTGGGAATGGTTATATGATATGGAACACGAGGTAAGACAAACTTGTCCGATTACGTATCTAAATATTTGGGATGATTTACCATTCCCTCATTGGAATGAAAATGCCTATGAATCTTGTGATTTATTAATGGCAATATCAAAACAAACTTACAACATCAATAAGCACGTTTGCCAAAGAAAACCTAGAGTGGAAGAAAAAGATTTGTTTTATGTACAACATGGTATAGATGAAACAATGTATATGCCAATAGATAAAACTCAAAAAGAATATAAGGACTTTGCAAAAGATGTTCTAGGTGGAAAGGAAAAGGACTTTATATTATTCTTTAACTCAAGAAATATAAGAAGGAAATCTCCATCAGATTTAATGCTTGGCTATAAGAAATTCTGTGATATGTTAACCAAGGAGCAGGCAAGTAAATGCTTATTGTTAATGCACACAGATGCAGTTGATACAAATGGTACAGATTTACCAGCAGTTATGAGAGCTTTATGTCCTGAATACGATGTAAGATTCAGCACAACTAAGATGGATGATAAATATCTAAATTACATGTACAATTTAGCAGATGTAATTTGCAACCCTTCCTCAGCAGAAGGATTCGGTTTATCTCATATGGAAGGTATTATGTCCGGGACTCCAACGATTGCAACTGTATTGGGTGGTTTACAAGATCAAATGGGATTCAAAGTAAAAGGCGAAGAATTTAACGTTAAACATTTGTCAGCAGAATTTCCAAGTAATTCTACAAGTGAATTATCTACTGATCATGGAGAATGGACTTTACCCTTATGGCCTCAATTGAATTTACAGGGGTCACCAGCCACGCCTTATATTTTTGACTCAAGACCTAGTATATCTCAGATAACAAATCAAATGAAAGTTTGGTATGATTTAGGAAAAGAAGAAAGAGAGAGAAGAGGATTGATAGGTAGGAATTGGGCAATTGAAAATGGCTTTACTCACAAAGGAATGGCAGAAGCATTTATGAAAGCTGTTGATACATGCCTGGAAACTTGGGAACCGAAAGCAAATTATATATTAAAAAAGGTAGAACCTATTAAAGAAGTATATCCAACAGGAGAATTAATATGAAGCAAAATTTAGTTATAAGTTGCCCAGCAACATCTAGAAGTGGTTATGGTGATCACGCAAGAGATCTAATTAGAAGTTTAATCTCTATGGATAAATTTAATATTAAAATATTAGATCAAAGATGGGGACAATGCCCTCAAAACTCTTTAACAAAAGAAGACGAAGATATATTTTCAAGATTAATAAAAGATGGTAAGTTAAGAACAAAACCTGATGTATGGATTCAAGTAACTGTACCGAATGAATTCCAACCGGTGGGTGAATACAATATAGGAATTACTGCTGGAATGGAAACTACCTTAGTAGATCCTACCTGGCTTGAAGGATGCAATAGAATGGATAGACTTATAGTACCATCTGTTCATGCTAAACAAGTTTTTGAGCAATCAAAATATGATAAACATGATAAAGCCTCTAATACAAAGACTGGCGAATTGAAATGCGAAGTACCAATAGACGTTCTATTTGAAGGTTCTGATATGAATATCTTTAAGAAGATTAAAAAAGATGAAATACCAGTAACAGTGATAAAAACTATGGAAGAAATAAAAGAAGAATTCTGTTTCCTATCAGTTGGTCATTGGCTTCAAGGCGATTTCGGCCATGATAGAAAAGATATTGGTGGGGTTATAAAAGTAATATGCGAATCTTTTAGTGGTAAGAAGAACAAACCAGCACTAATACTGAAAACTTCCGGAGCTACTTACTCAATTAAAGATAGAGAACAAATGCTTCACAAAATCAGAACTGTTATGCAAAGTGTCAAGAATAACGCGGTAAGCGTTTACCTTCTTCATGGTGATATGACACCAAACGAATTAAATGGTCTATACAATCATCCAAAAGTAAAAGCAATGGTTTCTTTTACTCACGGAGAAGGGTATGGAAGACCGCTACAAGAATTCAGCATTACAGGTAAGCCAGTAATAGCTCCAGGGTGGTCTGGTCAATTAGACTTTTTAAGCGAATATGGGATATTACTAAAAGGACAAGTTCAAGCTGTACATGAATCAGCTGCACAAGAAAAGATGATATTAAAAGAAGCTGGTTGGTTCTACTGTGATGTAAATTATGCAACAGCTGTACTTAAAGATGTTTACAAGAATTATAAAAAGTATTTAGAATCAACAAGAAAGCAAACGCAATATATAAAAGAAAACTTTACTTTAGAGCTAATGAAAGAGAAATTCAAAACTATGATGAATGAAGAAATTTCAAAAAGACCTAAACAAGTAGAATTAAAATTACCAAAATTGGAGACAACAAATGCCTAAAGAACAAATAACAAAAGAAGATTGGGAATTAAGCCCGATTACAGATAGAAAAGAAGTATTAAAAGAAGTGCACGAAAGATATGGGGAAAGAAAAATGTGTATTGGAAGTGGGTACTTTACAAACGAATACCCATTAAATTACAAAAAGAACCCTGATTTCGAAATAGAAGGCTACGAAAAGAATATGCCACAATTGATGAAAGATTTAAGATTTGATGATGGAGAATCTTATTGGTACCCGTCTACTATACAATTACAAGATGGCATCGTTTTCCCTGATGGAAAAAGTAAAGAAGATTGGAAATGGTGTTATGCTCCAATAGAACAACTTGAAGACAAAGATAAAGTTGGCGAGTATGAATCTAAGATAAATATGGAAAAAGCTGAAAGATTTGATAGATTCTTAGAAGCTAGTAAAAAATTAAACGGCGTAGAGTTAGATGCATTAGATGAGTAGTCACACTAATAATATTACCAGAAAAATAACAGTAGCTCCGAGCATGGTTGAAAGTGGGATGGTTGTCAAATGTGAATATACAAATAGGCATGGTCAAACTAAAGGGTATTTAGTTATTTGTATAACACCCAATTATCAAGGGGAATTCCATTGTTACAAATTAAACAATTTCCCACCGAATCTTATTTTAGCTTGGGGGGTTTCTATGGGAACAAAAACTACTAGAGGAATACAACATTTGAGCGTTGGAAACCCAAAATCATTTTACAATAAACTAAAGTCAGTTGGTAAAAGAGATTATAAAAGATTCGAGCATAAAAATATGAAAGCAGTTCAAATATGCTCATATAAATTTATAGAACAATAAGAGGTTAAAAAATGGTTACAGGATTTACAGCAGGGAACTTCGATATATTACACCCTGGTTACATAAATTGTTTCAAAGAAGCTAAAAAGCATTGCGACAAATTCATAATATTTTTACAGAAAGATCCTTCTTTGCATAGAAAGTCTAAGTATAAACCAGTCATACCTCTTTATGATAGGTATAAAGCTTTGATGTCTATAAGATACATCGACGACGTTTACACTTATCAAACTGAAGAAGAATTATACGAATTAATAAAATTTTGGAAGCCTGATATTAGAATTCTTGGGGAAGATTATATAGGTAAACCTTTCACTGGTGATGACCTACCTCCAAAAGTTATATATACAACTCGCTCTCATGAGTGGTCTACTACAAGGTTGAAAGATTTAATTACAAAACAAACTATAAAACAAAACCCAGAGTTTTGCAAAGGGAAATAATATGAAAATAAGTTACGCAATAACAGTATGCAATGAGCATAAGGAAATAGATAAGTTACTAACCTTTTTATTTGAACACAAAAGACCAGAAGATCAGGTTGTAGTTCAAATGGATAAAGAAAATGCAACAGAAGAAGTCTGGGATGTATGTGAAAGATTTGAAAATAGACAACATGATCAATATACTTTACAGCAATGCTCATTAAACAAAAACTTCGCAGCATATAAAAATAACTTAAATAAACATTGCTCTGGTAATTGGATATTTCAAATAGATGCTGACGAAATACCTCATCCATATTTAATAGAAGCTTTACCATTTATATTAGAAGCAAATCATGAAACAGAAGCTTTCTGGGTTCCAAGAGTAAATACAGTTGCTGGTATCACAGAAGCTCATATTGATAAATGGGGTTGGAAGCTAAATGAAGATGGCTGGGTTAACTTCCCAGATTGGCAAATGAGAATCTATCAAAATAAGGAAGAAATATATTGGGTAAAACCTGTACATGAGCAATTGAAAGGTTACACTAAATTTGCTAATTTACCAGCAGAAGAAAAGTTTGCATTATATCATCCAAAGAATATTGGAAGACAAGAAAAACAAAATGCATTTTACGAAACTATTTAGGAGATTTTGATGTTAAAAGAATTTTTAGATTTAGGTAAACAACCAATAGCAAATGGTTTATTAGACCCAATCCCTGGTGGATATGGGTACGCTGGATCAAATTATAAATACGACTTAAAAGTTGGCTTTGATACTAAAACAGCTTTAGTTACTCAAATGGAATATGTTGATCCACCACTGATGTTTAATGAGCACTATGTATATAGAGGTTCTATGTCTAAGACTATGAGAGACCACTTCAAAATGTTAAGTTATGAAATAGGTCAAAGCTCTAAGATATTAGAAATTGGAAGTAACGATGGAGTTTTTATTAAAAATTTCAATACGAAAAATACTATAGCAGTTGAACCTTGTGGAAACTTTGCAAGGGAAACTCAAGAAATGGGCTATACAACTTATGCAGATTTCTGGAATCAAGACTTAGCAGATACTATAAAGGAAGAGAAGGGCAAACAAGATATAATCTTTTCAGCAAATTGCATTTGCCATATACCAGATCTTGATCAAACCTTCAAAGCAGTAGAAAGCTTATTATCAGAAGATGGGACTTTTATATTTGAAGACCCTTCTCTTGCTCAAATGGTAAATAATAATTCATACGACCAAATCTATGACGAACACCCCCATATATTTTCTGTAATTGCGCTAGATAATATATTAAAAAGAAACGGGCTTCAAATAGTTAAAGTTGAAAATTTAACTGTTCACGGTGGTTCAAATAGAATCTACGCTAAAAGAATGGGTTACCCAATAGATGATTCAGTGGAAAATAATAAAAGATACGAAAGAATATTGGGTTTACATAAACTATCAACTTTTAAGCAATTTGCAAAAAGAGTAGGTCAATCTAGAAAAGATTTAATTAGTATATTAAATAATTGCAAAAAAGAAGGTAAGAAGGTTATTAGTTATGGTGCAACATCAAAATCTACTACAGTATTCAATTATTGTAATCTAAATTGGAAAGATATAGAGTACATAACAGATACAACACCAGAGAAACAAGGAAAATTAGCACCTGGATCTTTAATACCAATAGTTAAAGCTGAAGACTCAATACCAGAAGACGTTGAATATGTTTACTTGGGAGCTTGGAATTTCATAAATGAGATTAAGCAAAAAGAGAATAGCTTTGTTGAAAGGGGTGGCAAATTTATAACTCATGTTCCAAACGTTAGAATAGTTTAATTTGGATATGTCATAAAAATTTGTTATATTAGTAATATGAAATATACATTCAAAAATATACAATACAACGAGGATGACAGAGCTCAAAGATATATAAACATTTTTGACGAGTTAGGGGAAGGGCAAATAAATATTTCAGTAGTAAATTCAACGGAACATATAGTTGCTTGGCACAAACACGATATACAAGTTGATTATTGGTTCTGTGTAAAAGGATCATTCAAGGTAGGTTTAGCAACTGAAGAAGAAGGCTGCAATTTTGAATATCTATCTGATAAGAATCCAAGGATACTAAAAGTTCCAACTGGTATATATCATGGCTACAAAGCACTAGAGCCAGGGTCAATCTTAATGTACTACTTAACAGAAAAATATAATCCAGCTGATGAGCATAGAGCAGAAGTTGGTAGGTTCAATGAAAAATGGAAGACAGAAAACAAATAACTATAAACGACGTTAGATTCTTCAATGCAAGAACTATGGTAGAACCAGATGGAAATCTTGTACCAATAGAAAGCAACTTAGATGTCCCATTCGATATTAAGAGGGTATTCTATGTTTATGGTGTAAAGAATCAAGATGACAGAGGTAAACATTCTCACTATGAAACTAAGCAAGTTCTTTATTGTTTGCATGGTAAAGTAGAAGTTTTAGTTCATGATGGAACTAATAAAAGAAAATATTTACTAGATTCCCCACAGCAAGGTTTATACATTCCAGAATTAATTTGGGACGAGCAAGTATATCTAACAGAAGATACGGTACTATTAGTTTTATCTAATACAGAATACAACCCTTCAGATTATATAAACGACTTTGAAGAGTTCAAAAAAATAAAAGGAATTGAATAGTGAATAAAAAAATTTTAATAACAGGAGGTTTAGGTCATATAGGATCAGCTTTATTGGAAAAGCTGGTAAGGATGGGCTATGATATTACTGTTGTAGATAATCTGCTAACGCAACGATATTGTTCTTTATTTGATACTAATCAACCTATAAAATTTTTAGATAAGTGTATAAGTGAATTAACACTTCTTGAATTAAAGCCATTTGATATTGTTATTCATCTAGCTGCAATAACAAACGCAGCAGGTAGCTTCACTAATAAAGAACAGACTGAAAATATTAATTTAGAATTAACTGACGAATTTATTCGTAAGTGTGATACAGCTGAATGTAAATTTATATTTCCATCCTCAACAAGTGTATATGGGACATCAGCAGCTGTTGTATATGAAGATGATGAATCATTTCTTAATCCGCAAAGCCCCTACGCAGAGACTAAAATAGGTATCGAAAAGAAATTGAAAGGGTATAAAAGCGGATATCTTATTCTCAGATTTGGAACAATATTTGGAACAAGTATAGGAATGCGATTCCATACAGCAATTAACAGTTTTTGTTATGAAGCTTCATTAAGTAAACCGTTAACTGTTTGGAAAGAAAACTACAATCAATACCGACCATATCTTGGATTAAATGACGCAATAAAAAGTATTATTTTCTTTTTAGAATCTGATTCAAATTGGGACGAAACATACAATGTATTAACTGGTAATTATAGATTATCAGAAATAGTTGAATATATAAAAACTAAAATTGATGTAACTATTGATATGGTAGATACCCCATTACTAAATCAATTCTCCTATGAAGTTAGCGATAATAAAATTAAAGCAGTTGGATTTAATTCAGAAGATAATTTATTTAATGAAATAGACAAAACGCTATATAAACTTAGAAATCTTAATAATAATTTGAAATTAGATTAATGAAGAAGATACTAATATCTGGTGGCGATAGTAAATTTGCAAAGGCTTTAATATCAGAAAATACAAAATTTGATATAAAAGCACTAAGCAGATCTGAGATGGACGTGACCGATTATTCCAGTATAAAAGCAAGTATAGGAATTACTAGACCAGATTATTTTATTCATACAGCTGCTCTGTCAAGACCGATGATATTACATAAAGAGAATCCTGGAGTTAGTATTTCTTCTAATATAATTGGAACTGCAAATAGTGTATTAGCTTGTATGGAGTCTAATATCAAATTCATATACATCTCCACCGATTTCGTATATCCTGGTACAGATGGTAACTACAAAGAGAATTCCCCAGTTTTACCTATAAACGAATATGCTTGGTCAAAGCTTGGTGGTGAATGCTCAACTAAATTATATAAAAATTCTTTAATAATAAGAACTGCAATGGTTGAAGATCCCTATCCTCATGAAAAAGCTTTTATTGATGTTAAAAAGAGTTTGATAGAATACAAAGAAGCTGCAAGGATAACTCTAGAAATCCTTGATCAGAATGGAACAATAAATTTAGGAAACGAATCTGATACAGTTTATAACCACGTGAAAAAGATAAAAGATACTATAGGTAAAATATCTAGAAAAGATATTACTGAATTAGATATTGCAATAGATAGCAGTATGAACATTGAAAGATTAAAAAGGGTACTGCATGATAAATCTGTTTAATATAGAAAATTACAATATAGATACTAGTAAGTTTAATCATATCTTACACGATTCTATAGTAACAGAGTTTGAACAAAAGATAGCAGACTATGTTGGTGCTAAATACGCATGCGGTGTAAGTAGTGCAACAAATGCTATATTTTTAGCACTGAATGGTGAATTTGATGGACAAGCTAATAAATATGTAACAATACCAACAATGATACCGCCAGTTGTAGCAAATGCAATAATCACTTCAGGTAATAGAATAATGTTTAAGGATGATGTAAATTGGGTCGGAGATTCTTATATATTGCATGAATACGATAAAGGTGAAAAATATAAAGTTATAGATTCAGCTCAGAAATTAGAGAAGGATCAATTCAAGAAAGAAGCAAATGACGAAGACTTGATGATATTCTCATTCTATCCAACTAAACCAATTGGGAGTATAGATGGTGGAATGGTAGTAAGTAATGATAAGAAAAAAATAGAATGGTTTAGGCAAGCAACGCTAAATGGTATGTCTTTTGCAAAAAATAATTGGGAAAGGAAAATCAACTTCCCTGGATACAAAATGTATATGAATTCCATTCAGGCTTATGTTGCTAATGAAAATTTCAAAAAATATGAGAATAAACTCTCAGCTCTTAGAGAAATTAAAAATATATATAATTTTTGGTTTGAATTGAAAAATACAAGCAATCACTTATACAGAATAGAAGTAGAAGATAACGTTAGTGCAATGGATAAATTAAAAAATGCCGGTATAACAACTGGTATTCATTATTCTTGTTTACATGATAAAGAAGCGTATCCCTCGCCAATTGCAAAATTTCCTGAGTCAGCGGAATTAGCTAAACATACTTTAAGTATACCTTTCCACGAAGCAATGACTGTTGGTGATATTAATAAAGTAATAAAAGAAGTTAGGAATTTATAATGCCAATATTCTTTAGATTAAATGAAACGGGTTTAAGTTGGGCTGGAGAAGTTGAAAAGCTAGGATTCTCTATTGAAGACCCTAGATATATACCAAGTGAATATTTAGAAACTGGTAATTTTCTTTTATTTAGAATGGCAAATGGATTTGGAGATTGGGGAATTCTTTCTGCAATGCCTAGGTTATTAAAACAAAAGTATCCTAAGTGTAAAGTGTATTTACCAAGCGAAGAATTGATAAAACAATCATTTCCAAAAGAAATAAACAATTGGGATCACTGGCCAAACCCAGAAAGAAATGTTGAAAGGGTTTATAAGAATAATCCTTATGTAGATGGGTTCATAGATAAAGTTGAAAATGAAGTATTCCATGACCACTATAGGATCTATAATGATAGAGATATAAATGAGCCCTTGATAAACCAAGTACTCAAATTTTGGAAATTCTCAGGAGAAGAGCTAGAAGATAATCAACCTGAAATTTATTGGACAGAAGAGGAAATATCAAAAGGCGATTCTATAATAGAAAAGTATTTTGGAAAAAAAGAATTTTGTGGATTAATTCTAAGCAACACAGATATAGGTTCTGAAAATTACGAAGGTGAATCAGAAGAGAAGTTACAAGAAACTCTAAAGAAATATTCACAATATGAATTTGTTTATTATGGAGACAAAACTCCATATGAATATATAAAGGTAGGGTTAAACCTTAAAGAAATAGATGTATCAATAAGAGTACAATTATATATACGCTCAAAAGCAAAAATAAATTTGGGTTATAGTAGTTCAATGTATGACGTTTTACCTAGGTATGTAAATATAACTTATATACCAGTCAGACAGGGGATGAAATCTAATACAGTTAAAGGGATAAAATATTTATGATATTATTAAAAGACTTGAAAGAAAAGTATAAAAACGATAAAGTTATAGAGAATCAATTAGAACTTAATTTTGGTGACTATAAAAAATTAGAAGAAGAATATGATAACTTTTGGGACGGTGGTTTCATGGAAGAAGTTATTACAAAATCCTCAAATGGAGGAGGACATATAGCTGGTGCAGGACCAGTTGATTACAATGAAGGTAAAGCTATATATCTATATATTAGAAGGGAACTTCCAAAATTGGTACTAGAGATAGGTCATGCAGCTGGCTGCTCTTCTGTTGTAATTGCAAAAGCACTAGAGATGAATGGTTCTGGTGTATTACATACTTGCGATAAATTCTCTAATGCTAGTGATCCAAACTTAATACCATCTTTTGTTAAATATATAGAAAGCGGTATTATAAAAGAATATGGAGATGTCGATGCACTAGATCTAATACCTAAATTAGAAGAATCATTCGATATTATATTTACAGATGCAAGCCATGAATCAGACTTTTGCTTTCCTTTAGCAAAATTACTATATGAAAAATACCCAGATGCATTACACTTGTATCATGAATGGGGCTTTTCTGAATATTCTAGTAAAGAAGCTCAGTCCTATATTAGTATAAAGGAGAATCTAAAGCATCAAGAAATGGCAGAAAGAGAAGCTTTTGAAACTAC
>Ga0098059_1000754_pt1 | contig 17631 bp, 14 predicted proteins | sample 20_taG_FD_92580 | JGI IMG/M metagenome (GOLD analysis project Ga0098059, IMG submission 92580) | Marine viral communities from the Subarctic Pacific Ocean - 20_ETSP_OMZ_AT15318 metaG | ecosystem: Environmental > Aquatic > Marine > Oceanic | place: Subarctic Pacific Ocean | collected 2015-01-19
ATCCAATTCCTCCAAGAAGATCACCTTTAGCTTTAGCTCTTTTTTGATCTGCTAAAGTTTTTTCTCCTACAACAATATTAAACATTTCAGTATTTTGAGTCCACATATTTTCATCTCTAGCTTGTTGACCAGCAGCTTGATTTAACATAAATGCATTCATTTGTTGCTGGTTCTGCAAGGAAAATTGATTTTGAGCACCAGCTCCAAACTGCATGGCTTGATTCTGGGCATCCATGTTAGCAAGTCCAAATTTATTTCCTGCATCAAATTGGGCCATTCCAAATTGATTTTGTTGACCCATGTTCCACTGATTCATTTGGTTTTGTTGACCAACATTCCACTGATTCATTTGGTTTTCAGCACCAAATCTTTGTAATGCAAATTGATTTTGGGCTTGTGCACCAAATCTTGCGGCTTGATTCTGTGCATCTGCACCAAATCTTGCAGCATCATTAGCGGCCTGAGCTCCAAACCTAGCGGCTTGATTGCCTTCACCTACATTAAATTGTTGTTGTCCTAGATCAAATTTTGAAGCTAAATTTTGTTGTGCTAATTGCTGTTGCTGTAGTTGGCCTTCAGCTTGAGCGCGCATGGCTTCATTAGATTTAACTTGTTTATCTATATCTGCACTAATACCAGCTTTAGATTTTGCAGCTTGAGCTGCTAAAGCTGTTGCACCACCAGCCCCACTTCCAGCTTGTGCTGCTAAATCTTGAGATGCAGCTAATGATTGATCAGCTTCTCTTGCTGCCATTTCCGCTCCAGCAGTGGAAACTTGCAAATTATTCATTGTATTAGTAAGACCCGTATCTTGTCCTCTAAGTAATTGTCCCGCGGCTGTTTGCCCAGCATCATAACCTTGAGATTCATAACCTGTTGCATCATATCCTTGAGCTTTACCTAATTGACCCAGTTGCGCTGCCCCCGCTTGCGCTTGTGCAGCAGGTCCTAAAGTCCCCGCTTGTCCTTGAGCAGCATCATAAGTCATTGCCATAGAAGGATCTAATTGACTTGCTTCTAAATCACCATAATAATTTCCAAATTCAAAATTACCTAAAGCGTCTTTACTGTCTTGATATTGTTCATTAGCTCTTCTTTGTTCACGTCTTCTTCCTCTACCTCCAAAGAGAGAACTTACTCCTTTTACTATACTTCCCATTAGTATTTCATTATTAATTCGTATGACGGCGTTTCATCTTGATAATATTCCGCCTTTTTATATTTATCTAATAACATTCCTTTTTTTGCCCAAGCAAATGCATATTTATAGCCCATGTCTTCAGCAAAATCAGTTGTAAAATCTACTAAGAGTTGCAATGCATCACTTCTGTCTGAGTCTTGATAACTTTTATCACTTACCACTACAGCTGGAATCGCAGTCTTACTATTGGTCATCCAAAGCCACATAGCCGCAATAGGATCATCTCCTTTGCACACCATAAAGCCCCCTAAACCTTTTCTTTTATCTTCTTGCTCATCGCCTATTCTAAAGGCGCCTGGCAAAAAATCTCGTGGGAAACCTTCTTGATTATAAGCTTCCCACCATTTTGGTAAAAAATCCCAATCGGATTCTTTTAATTTTCGTACTTGTAATTTCATATAATTTAATTAGAAGAATTAACCGCCTCTGCATTCATTGCAAAAAGTTCTTTTTTTACATTTGCATTAGTAGCCGGGAGAGTTAATTTTATTTTAGCGAAAGCTCCCTTTATTCCACTCACAATTTTATTACCATTAGCTTGCACTACTCCATTAACTACAATATAGTCTGGTTCTTCCGAAGCAATTGGAGCAAAAAATTTACCTTCTTTCTTTTCAAAAGGAAAATCAACTAAATTTGACATATTATCCTAATTGTGTTATTGTTATTGTTTTATTAGCTAATGGTGAAGAACCGGTTTGGATTCTATTATTAGCGCACGAAACTGTTACTGTTGCTGTTCTTGAAGCCCCTGTTGTATTATCTTCTGCATTAATCGTAAATTGTCCTTTAGGAGCCACACTAATTGATTGTACAGCACCATTAATTAATAACCAACCTATTCCAGATTGAGGAACTACATTGATTGTTACATTAGATTTTTCTGCTGCATCATCACCTAATATTAAATCACTTGGATTAGTTGCAGCAAATGCTGGCGGATTAGTTGGTAAAGTACCTAAAGCAGCAGTTTCTTCTGCATTAGTTGTTGGATTTAAAGTAGTAGTTGCAGTAGTATTAGCAGAAATAGCTGGCAATACCATAGTTGCAATCAGTGTTCCATAATCATTAGATATAGCTTTACTTATAGTAGTACTAGCAACACTAGATGTAACTGTATAACTATCTTCAAACAATACTTTAGTATCACCGGTTGCATTCCATGTGATAGTAGCTGTTCTATTAGCTGCACTATCATAGGGATAAGTATTATATGCTGTACCAACTACTGTTCCTGATGGCGTTACTAAAGTACCCGTACCAGTTAAAGCAGCCCACGTTAAAGTTGGTTTAATTACTGCTGCACCCGTAATTGTTATATTACCTGAAGTAACTACAGTAGGCACTTCACAGGTTATAGAATAATTTACATTTTCATTATTCCTAGTTGGTGTTACTACAAAACCCCCAGGTTGTGGTTCGGTGCTAGCTGGCATTCCAGCTCCACTAATTGATATATTACTTGCCGTATCGTCAATATAGTAAGTATTTGTTACAGCAGTTCCAAAAGTAATAGTATTAGGACCAGCAGTAGTAAATGTATTTACTGATGTAGTAAGCGACGCATTTGAAATAGTATCAAAAATATTGACTGTTAACAATGCTACAGTAAATGCTAGTGAAGCACCTGTTCCTCCAATATCCAATGTTTGAATAGTATTAGCTGTTCCTACAGTGTGGCTTACTAAAAATACCAATTGGTTATCATTAGTAATAGCTGTAGGCGAAGTTACAGTTAAAGTACTGCCAGTTGCAGGGGTTAGAGTAACATCATTAGCAGCAGTAAATTGGTAAGCTGAACTAATTGGTTCTGCAAAAATAACCCACTGTGCAGTTTCTGAAGTTTTGCCAATAAAGGTATCTGTACCTGTAAATGTTGAATTAGGCGCAGTATTGTTTAATTGTAAAGTAGTACTGTAATTAGTAGCTAATGAAGGAACTATTCCTACAGAATTTAAATCAGTTTCTATAAAAGTTAAATCCCATCCGTCATCACCTTCATAACTTAATGCATTAAATTGTTTAACAGAAGAAGGGGCATCATTAAATATTGGAACAATATAAGATTCAGTTGTTCCGGCCCCATAAAAATTATTATACGTTACATTTTCACTATTATGTTGCCACAATTTTCCATTACTAAAAGTATAGTAAGTATTATTTAATGATAATCCACTTTCTTGTTTAAAACTAGTAAAACTTGTCCATCCATTAGAACGATCATCAAAAGTAGCTGTAATATATCCAAAAGTAGCGGTGGCCACATTAGTATCTTCTAAACCTGTATAACCTTCTCCTATTATGGTTAATGTATATAAACGGCTAAATTCATCATAAGATCCTATAATTTCAGTTGCTGTTTGTAAAACATCTCTAAAAAAATCACCCATACCAGCTTGAGATATTTCTTGTATTCCATTATTAGAAAGTCTTAATACAGCGCCTCTGTTTCGATCTGTAAAATATCTAGAAAACCCATAGGTAGCAAAAGATAATGGATTATCTGCTATCCCAAATTGCCCGGCATAAGGGGCAATAGTACCTAAATATTGGGTACTACTTGTAACTGGTACTGCACCACCCTCTGCTGAGTAAATAAAATCTTTATCAATAGGGGAATAAGAAACCTTATCTTCTTGAAAAACAATAACTTGTGTATCGTCAGCAAATAATTTTTGTATCCCTCCATTTTGAGGATCTAATGATACTGTTAATCCTCCTTCAGCCTCGTTGAATTGATTTATATAATTTATACCCACTCTAGAATTAAAAAGTCCGCTAGAATGTATTAAAGTATTAAATCTTCTTTCTTCTGCAAAGTTATCTTGTACTACATAAGCTCTTACTCCAATATCAAAAAATGGTTCGTTATAACCAGCTCTAATTCTATTAATTTCTATATGATCATTTCCTATCCCTCCTGGATCAAAAGTTAAAAGATAACAATTAAAAAAATCTACATCAACAGCAATACCTGTTAAAGTGCTAATTAGCCCGCCAGTTGAAGTTTCATAAAAAATATCTAAATTTGATTCAACAGGTTTAGTTTCAAAAACACACAGCCCACTAGAAACAGGATTTCCCGCCTCGTTGAGTACAGTTACTAATGCATCCCCAGATGGATTACCTATAGATTGTACTTTAGTCAAATTAGATTGTGGTGTAGTATATACATTTCCCCCATCTACATATTTAGGATAAACCGAAACATCACAAGGCGAAATTGTGGATGAAGTGCTTGGTGGAATTACTGCAGTTTGATCTCTTGGAATTTTATTAATACTATCCCCTAATCTTTCTACAGTACTTGCCCCACTTACTACAGAAATCCAATTATAATATTCTTGTTCTCTTTGTTTAACTACAATTCTATATGAATAAGCCCAAGAAGGAATTTGCGTTAAATCATTAAAAGTAACCCTTAATGCATTAAATGCCGTTCCTGCATTACCAGTAGACGGAGATAAAGCATTCCCATAGCCAGGATCTACATATATTGTATCATTACCCGTACCAGATAAAATTACCGGTGATTGTCTGCCAAATTTATCAGCTAAAACCACTCCTACTTGATAAGTTCTCCTAGATTTAACTGAAAAATAGTTCAACTGAGAGTGTCGAGCATCTGAATCATGGGTACTACTAGCTGTAAAACTAATATCAGGAATATTGTAATTTTGTAAAAAATTTCCGTATATTATTCTACCACCAGCTATCTCTTGAGATAAAGCTTTCCTGGGAACAGAATCATATACCCTAGTTAATTGATCAGGGGGCAAAGTTCTAAAAGGATCTTGTGATTCATAAAAGAAGTTTACAAATGACTCTGTAGTAACCTCTTTATCTTCTACTACATATAAAGTTGAAGAACCTGTTTCTTTATAAACTAATTCTATATTAGTAATCCCAAACCCAGTTGGTGTTGGTGCTTGAAATTGTGCAGCTTTAATGGCATTAACAAAAGTTTCAATCTCTCCAAAACTACTTAAATTTACACTGATAGTATCTACTTCATTTAATCTAGAAAATATTATAGGTGTAAAAGGGGCTAACACACTATACTCGCCATCCTCAAATTTCCATCGGTAAGAAAATCTAACTAATTTATTTTCTAAAAAATTTGATGTAATAGTATTTCCCGCTTGATCTGTAGTTCCTATACTTATAATATTTGCCGACTCATATGGTGCAAATTTACATACAGATATTAAATTATCTACTGTGGAGCTTGAAGCGTAATAATTAGGTTCACTCCTAGCTTTTTCTACATTAATTTTTCTTGGTGCATTTCTATTATCAGTCCAAAACAATAAACCATCAACAAAATTTATTCCAGATATAGGAAAATTTTGATGAAAATTTAATTGATTAGTATATAATAGAGTAGTTAACTGTTTAGATTTTTGATCATATTCATATATACCATGTCTTGTAGTTACAGGGTTAGTTTCATCATAAATTTTATTATCTGTTACAAAAAAATAAACACATTCTGTTCCATTATCTTTATGAGAACCTATGCATTTAGCATCTGCTATCCCACTAAACTGTGTAGGTAAAGCCACTGCTTCATTACCTAGTAAATTTTCAACAGCCCCTACATCTGACCCTTCCGATTGACCAATATTTATATTCAATCCTTCTCTGTATTGTCCAGCAGGTACTAATCTATCATCTAAATCTCGGTTCATTTTACCGACATTAAATGCGCGTTTTATTTCCGGCATAAAATTTTATTAATGTTTAATCCACTTAGCTTTATTACGAAATATTTGTGCCATTTCAGCAGGCTTCATATTAGATATTCTTATTTTAGCATTACGCATTTTAGACGAAGCTTCTTTTTTATATAAAGGAGCTGCTCCAGCTGCAGAAGGTCTTAATTTAGATAAGTTATATAATATACTTGCCATTACAGCATCTTCCGCCATTTTAGGAACGTATACGTTGTCAAAATTACCATTATTTCCTAATCCATCTGAAATGTAAGTTAAAGTCACATATGTATCTTGTGCTATTGAAGAATCAAAATAAATTTGTCCCGCATTAAGATCTATAACACATGTACCATTAACATTCTGAAACTCTGGAGTTAATCCATAACGTCTACCGTAATATGCATAATTTGAATCAAAAAAATACCCATAATAATAATCATTAGCTCTTTCTTCAGCTACTATGGAATCTCTATCTTTAAATCTGTCTATTGTTTCGGATGTTTCTGCATAGACTATATTCCCTTCTTGATCATATAGGTAATGATAATTTTCATCTTGCGCAACACCTTGATTAGCCCTTGTTAAATTGCTTGGTAATATTTTTCTTTGAATTCCCGCATTATCTGTCCATGTTATACTAATATAATTAACGTAATCCGAGGGTAAAGACATTTGCCTTAATGAACTTAACTGAATTTCCATAGCTTTTTCAGAATGAAATATATCATAGTTAAATTCTTGTACAGCTTTTTGAGCCCAGAAAGCTACTTCATACCTTGGTATTTTAGTTAAAACTTTTCCATCACCGATATAAGCAACAACAAAATTGTTTATTATATCATTTAAATTGGTTCTTCTATAATATCCTGGTACTGCTAATCCATTCCCCCCATCTAATGCTGAGTAATTATCGACGTCTAAAGGTTTTCTTGATATTGCCATTATTGTTCAGTTGCTGCGTTTTGTTGTTCTTTTCCTTGTGAGAAGCCAGTAACATCCCCTTGTTTTATAACAACTCCTGCATAAGTTAATATTCTAATAACTAAATTATTTTCTTCCGAAGGATGTAATTCAAAATTATAAGACTTAGCTGGAGTATCATAACTATCACTTGCTGGATCAAATACAGTCGGATCATAATAAGGTACAGTACCTTGTAAAACATATCCCCATTTAGGTCTAATAGGAGTTTTTAAATAATCAGCTTTAACTCCAGTAGTAACTGTATCGGGGTATACTGTAACCCCTAAATTACCTAATGTATAAACTGGTTGAGTAGCTACAGGTGCGGTTAAGGGGGATAAATTAATATATTTAATCTCTTCATGAGATGCTCTATCGGCAACTTTACCATCAACTGAGACTACTCCTACTCTGTATAAGTCATCGGGATAAGTAAATACTCCATTAGCTAATGTTAAATCCCCCGATTTATAAAATACATTAATCTTTTCGGCTAAATAAGTTGTAGGATCTGAAAAATCACTTTCAACAAAAGCACTCATTTCATAACCAACCTCCCTTGCGAAATAACTTGCAAATATTTCATTTTGGGCTTGTTCAGCTAGTCTGTTAAATTCATCCGGCGTTATATATCCTCTGTTATCTTTATTAGTTATAACAAGTACTGTTTGATATACATTATTTATATTAACCATTTATTTATTTTTATTTATTTAGATGGTATAAGGTTAATTTCTCACCTTATACCCAGTAGTTATGCAAGTTTTTTTGTTAAAGATTTCATTAAATCTATTCCATCATCTGTTTTAAAATATTGAGCTAAAGCCCCATAAGGATGTTGGTCAAATGGAATAGTCATAATTTTCTTTCCATTAGCAAATTTAAATACAGTATTATCATCAGTTAGTAAAATAATACCTTGTTCAACAGCGCGATTAGCTAAATTTCTTAATTTTATATCTTCATCTTTTGATAATTCAATAAATAAATTAGGATCGTGTTTAGCGAATCTATATGCATCTCTTTTTAATTCTTTAGAAGTCATACTAGCAACAGAAGAACCTAATTCTGTTCGCATAATTGCTTCTAAATGTTCTATATCTAGTTCTTGTACTAAATTTAATGCTTGTAATTCAAATTCTAATATATCTATTTCGTCAGCAGCTTTTTTAGCTGTATCTACTTCTTCCCACAATTTATCTTTCATAGGATGATAAATAGATAATAATTTTTGCATATTAACATCAGCTCTAGGCACATTTAATACACCATCTTGAAATAATATATGAGTTAAAGTAACATAACCATCTTGTTCATCAACAAATAATGATTTTTGATTTGTTGCTAATCTTATTTCTCTATTCAATTTTAAACCTTCATCAAAAAACATTAATGGTTTACGAGGCGTATGCCTTGCTTGTATAGTATAAGAAACAGGATGATTACTTCCTCTTAAAATATATGTTCTATCTTTGTATTCCCAATTTTTTTCAATTTGAGGAACACTACTTTGTTTTGTCATTGTTGTCATAATAAAATAATATAAAATAAGAACACGAGGCCCCGAAGGGCCCGTATCCTATAGTTAAAAAATTAAGCTTTGAATAATACGAAATTATTAGCAGCTTGTGTAATAAGACATCTTTCACTTAAGTAGTTAACTTTCATTTCATCAATGTCACTTGTAGGAGATGGAGTTCCAACAGATCCTGTTATCCAAGATTTGTTTTTTCTATTTTCCGTCTCTGAAGATCTATATCTGACATGTAAGAAAGGTCTTTTGATGTTTTGACCAAGATTTTGATCATAAACAGTAGAAGTTCCAGCAGGAACTAGTACTCCTTCAACATCACCAAAACCTCCACGAGTTGACCAGTCATTTAAATATTTCCAGTCAGTCTTGTAAAAGTCATAAGATCCTCTTCTATATCCAGTAAATCCTAGATTAAGAGCCATATCTGAGCTATTATTAAATACTCCATAAGAAGTACCTTTAGTAACACCAGCAGCTCCAGCATAATTACCATTTTGCATAGCAAGAATGTCATCAATTTCTAAAGAAAGTTCTCTATTTAAGAAAAGCATATTTTCTTCAATTGATCCTTGTTTATCTAATTGCTTAAGTACAGCATCAAAATCAGTAAGAGCACCATTACCAGCACCAGCAGCAGCTTGGCCACCAAATCCTGAATAAACGTTTCCTCTTCCTTCTAATGCAGCAAAGAACCCTTCAGTTCCTCTAGCACTTTGAGCAGCTAAACTTCCACCAAATGTACCTAATGTAATAGCGGCACCTCCAGCAGTATATTTAACACCCTCAACCATAGACATTTCTAGGTAATCTTCCCATCTAAGTCTAGTTTCATGCTCTGATTTAATATACCATAAATATCCACCAGCTCCATTCTCAGAAGTAACTTCAATCCAACCGATCTGAGCAGTGTCAGAACCATTAATTTGATAATTTTCTTTAAGAATAATTGGAGAATTAGTAAATGTAGCATATCCTGGATCTAGCTTTTCAGTAAAGTTTCCAGTACCTTTAGCAAATTCTGATCCATAAGCAATAGCTGTTAAAAAGTCACCAGCACCAATAGCACCGTGAGCTTTATAAGCTTGAATTTGGAATTGTTGTCCAGCACCTACAGCACCACCACCAACTCCAACGTTAGTACAAACACCTTTTATTACTTCACCAGTTCCACCTTGTGCTGTAGCAGCACCAGTTTGAACTTGAATCATAATAGTTTGTCCGATTCTAAAGTTACATTGAGTAGTAGCTTGTGAACTCACACCTAAACTTGTAGGCTGAGTAGCAGCAGGTACATTAAAGTTAAGTACACCTCCAGATGCAGCATTTGCAGCAATTGCAGCAGCAGCCCCAGCAACTGGCATAGCACCAGCGTTACCTTGTGGTAGACAGTTAGCATATCTAGTGTGTAATCTTCCTTGCTCAGTCCAAATTATTTGATCTGAAGTGGAAGGCATCTCAGCAGATACCATACGAAGGAAAGAACCGATAGATCTGTTTCCATATCTTTCTACTTCTTTTTCGTATACATCTGGTAAAAATTGTTGTGTCCATTGACTAAAGCCAGCGGCTGTAAAGTCAATATAGTTTCCGGCGTATAGTGCTTTAGTTTGCGATGGTTGCAAAGCAGCAGGTACGCCCGATGTAAAAGCCATAATTGTTTGATTTTAAGTTATTAATTATTTATTTCCATTTAATTCGCAATTTATCAGATGAATCACCAGATATTACTCTAATTTTTTGACCTCCTGTAGCCATAACTTCTGAGTTATCAGCGCGAGGTTCCATATTTATATTGTTGGCTTTTTTTGCAGATTCTTTTATAGCATCGGCACGGCCTTGCTCGTAGAAATGATTTGCAATTTTATCTGCATTTCTTCCTGCAAAAAGAGCTTTATGATAACCGGAAGGATTGTTAATAGTTCCTTTATCATCCATATATAAATTAGCAAAATTCTTTATATCTGATTGAAATTCTTTAATTTTAGAAGGGTTATCTACTTTAAACCTATATTTGTTTTCTCCAACCTTAAAATCAAAACCTTTGAACTCATCAGAAAAAACATTTTCAGTTTTAGATAAGAAATCTTTTTGTAATCTCTCTCCTTCCTCTGTTAATTGCTTGTGATTGTTATAATATTCCATTGCCTCTTTATATTTAGGCTCAACATCTTCGCTTTTTCTTAACTTAAGATCAGCATAATATTTTTCCTTACTATCTTTAAAGAAATTTTGGGCATTAAACAATTCCTCTTTAAAAGCTAATTGCTTAGCTTTAATTTCAGAAGGATCATCTCCTTCTTTGTCGTATCCGAAGTTTTTATTGAGTAAAAAATCAATATCTTCAGAATCTAAGTGAGGCTTACTAGTTTTATAATACTCTCTTAGTAATGTTGTATTATCGTACTTAGACATATCCTTGTTAAGATTTATATAGTCTTCTACGGTACCACCCGTTTCATCCATAAATTTAACTAGCTTGTCTACATTTTCAGGTAACTCCCTCTTTGGAGTTTCTTCTTGTACTTTTTCTTGTTTTTGAACCGGGGATGGTTCTTTAACTTTTTTATCTACTTTAGTTTCTTCTGTTTCAGTTATGAGTTCTAAAGGAGAATCTGAAATTTCTTCTTTAATATTAGTTTGTACCTCTTCTTTAGTAGAAGGTGGTGAAGATTCTAATACTTTTTCCTTGTTTTCAACGGTTTCTTTTCCTTCTTTATTATCTTGCTCCCGTATGTTTTGCTCCACCTTTTGGCTATCTCTGGATAATTCATCCACAGAAATTTTCTCTGTTTTTCGCTCCTGAATGGCATCTTTTTTAGTTTTAATTTCAGTAGGTGGTTTATCTACATTAATTTTGTATACTCCATCATCTTGTAAGCCGTATTCTGGAGCTACTTCACCTTCTTCAACAGCTTTAGTTAAAGCCGCTGCTTCTTGATCTTGTTTTGTTGTTGGCTCAGGTGTAGATTCTTCTACTACCTTTACTTGTATATTTTCTTCTTCTTTCATAATATATAATAAAATAATTTAAATAATTGTTATTTTGGATCAAACCTGGATAAATCAATACCACCTAGTACATCATTACCTTTAGATTCAAATGATTTAAGTGGTTTCCCTGATGAAGGAGGACCTGTAAAAGCTTTAGAATTAGCTGCTACTTTCATAGCCTCTCTTGAGTTTGCATTATCTTCTTTAACAGTTTCTCGTTCGAGCAAACTTTGGTTATTAGTTTGCATCATTTGTTGTTGCGCTTGGAATTCTAATTTTTTAAGTTCAACATTTAACTCAAATTCTCTTTGCATTAATTCTTTTTTAGTTTGAGCTTCGATTTCTAATTTTTTAATTTCAAATTCAACATCTGCTTGTCTATATTGAATTTTAGATTCAGTTTTAAGCTGTTCAGTTTGAACTTTAGCTTGTTCTATTTGAATTTGTGCTTGTCCTTGAGCTTCAGCTTGAGCTGCACTTGCTGCCTGGGCTTGTTCTTGGTCTACAGCTTGCTTTCGTATTCTTCTAACTTTTAATAATTGGTTAGCTAATTTTATATTAGGTATTTCTCTTATATCAATAGCGTCTTCTAAATAAATACTATCTTTAGATAAAGCCATCTGTATATTAGTCTCTAATAATGCTTTTTCTTCTTCATCCGGCTCTAGTTCAAGAAATATACCAAAATCATGTAAATGTAAATTTTTCATCTCCTCTAAAGAACCCACGGAAAATTGTCCTAAAGCTCCAATAAAAGCTTCTTTTGTAGGGTGAAAATTTAATACATCTTTAAATCTTAAACAAATTGCCTCAGCTAAAGATAAAGTAATAAACATACTTGAATGTAAAATATGTCTAGTAGCAGTGTTACTATTTGCTGCTGCTAATTTTTGAACTCCAACTAATGAATTTGGATCAGGATCTGAACCATCTCTAGCCTCATTTAAACCTGTTATATCTCTTATCATTTGGAGATAATTATTATATGCCCCAATTAATACCTGGATCTGTTGACCTCCACCACCAGGTAATTCTTGAATAGGAACTCTACCTGGGTTACCATCCCCATCCACAGTTAAAGATCTTCCAATAATAGATCCAGTTTGGAAATACATATTTAATGCTTCTTGTGCATCATAATTAGTCCCATTACCAAGGTCAACTTCTGCTATACCATCAGCATCTAAATAAACCCCAGAAGGTGTCATCCTTTGTATAGCTTGTTGTAATTTTAAATGAGTTAATTGTATTAAATCAGCATAAGGCATCATTTTAGAAACTAAAGAAGTAACTACTCCTTTGTATATTCTAGGAGCACTAACAGTATAATTCATTAATACTTTATTAGTATTAGAATTAGGTCTAATCATATTTTCTGCTTTTTGCCATTTAAGCAATATATCAGTCCCTAAAATTAATACTCCTTCATAAACAACCTCTACAGCTTGTGCAACTCTTTCAAATCTAGTACGTTTATCTTTAGGAGGATTAAAAGAATCATCTTTTTCAATAGCTTTTTCAGCACCAGAAGAAATTTCTTTTATTTTATAAACATTATTTTCCCAAGATTTCCAATTAAAATACAATGCAGTAACCGTATTTTTATTATCTAATTCATTTAATCGTCCGTTCTCAAAAGTATTATAATTAACCCAATTAGACCCTTTATCGGCCATTTCTTGCATTTGTTCATCTGTAATATTAGGAAATTGTTTTTTAAGCTCATTTAATTTAATTCTTTTTACTTCTCCAAAATAATAACAATCTTGAAAATTTGGATCTTCTGTATAAGACCATACAAGGTTAGCTGGGTCTACATAATCTAATTTAATTCCATCAGTATTATTAAAAGTATTTTTTACTGCACCAATCCCTAAAACAGCTAAATCATAATCTACTCTTTTCTTTAATTCGGGATATTTATTTGTTAAAAATATATTGCTTATTGCTTGCTCTTCCGCAATTTCAATACCTTGTTTATATTCTAGTTGCATGTAAAGTTCTAACTCCTCTGTTGTTTCAGGAGCTGCCTCCTCTTTTACATTTCTAGCATCGACACCTAATTGCCCTTCTATTTGAGCTAAAAGCGCTTTCCCATTAATATCTCTTTGTATATCATTTACAAACTTAGTTCTTTTTCCATTAGATACGGGATCTTGTGCAAAAGCTTTAATATTAAATAATCTATCTTGCATTCCATTGACTACTATATCTATAAATTTAGGTACAATAGGCACAGGTTTCCAATCTAAATTTAAATAAGATAAATCACCATTTATTGCAAATTCATCTTTATATTTTCTAATAGATTGTTCTCCTCTAGCATATAATCGTAATTGATGAAATTGTTCTCTTGTTTGGTAATATAAACCATAATTACTATCTTTATTAAACCATTCTTGTTGGATAGAACGTGCTACAGATAGCCCATACTCTGGGGTCATTTTCTCCAAATCTGAGACCGCTTGGCTCGGAAATTGTGTCGGGATACCCCCTTTTGTTACTGCCATATTTATTTTATTAACTGACTTCTAGACCCTTCATTTCTATATTTAGAAAATCCAAATTCAACTGTTTTTGTTTTTCGTTCCCCTCGAGGGCGATATAAATGTTTTCTACATGCCATAATAGCTAATCCACTACTAATAGATGCATCATGTGCTGTTCTGCGGGATATATCAAATCTCGCCCAGTCTTCTAAAGTTCTTTGAAAGAACATAGTACCATGATTTTCACTTTGTTTCCCTACATATTCTTCTATATAAGATTCTATAGCAGCCGCATGAGATTGTTTAATATCTTCTGAGGAGTTAGGAATACCACCTAATTCTAATTCTGATTTAGATAAAGCCCCAATCAATTTATCTGGGCGATTCATAGAAAATCCTCTATATCCTCTTCTTTTTAAATGATACAATAATCGTGGTTTATTATTTTCTGCTAATATAGGCATTCCATAAAATATTAATGCCATTAGAACTTCTTCAAAAAATATTTCAGCTGTTTGTGGCCTCGCGACATATTCTAAAAAGAATTTCATATTAGGAACATCACTGGTCATAGAAAAAGTTGTTAATCCATGTAATGCTCCATTAGATCCGCCCCCTCCAACTGTCCCTGAAATATCATACGAATCACATCCAAAAGCCCCTAATCCATCATTTCCTGGATATTTAATTCCTTTATTAATAATAACATTATTTTGTAAAAAATCTGGAGGCAACCAGGTGACTTTAAAACGCCCATTTTTAGTTGGTGTCCAAATCACTTCAGTGTCTTTTATTCCATTTTTCCAAGCAAATGATCCACGAACTACGTGACCTTTCATAGTCATTTCTTCATTAAAATCTATCTGCTCATAAATTTTTGTTAAATTAAATAATGAATTTAATGTTTCATCACGGAAAGCGTGTTTTTCAGATCTTGGAAATTGTCTATAATATTCATTTAAAGCATCTGGATCATTTTTTAAACCTTCAACTTCATTCTCCCAGTGGTTAATAACCCCCGTAAAGATGAGCTCACCATCAATTCCTTCAACCGGTTCTGGTGGTGTGTCGAAAACAGGGTACCCATACTTATCGATAAATCCCTCGAATCCCCATTCCATAGGTAAGAACAAAGCATATAATCCACTTGTAGTCTGGCCATTGCGATTTCTATTTGTGACATCTGAATTATTATATAATTTTTTAAAATGATCTCCTCCTTTGTCTAATGCGTTAGAAGTAGAGCCCATCATACATTTCCCTACTATTCTGGATCCGAGCCTGAGGCACGTCTTTGTGACCCTCCAGTTGTTGAGGATATTGTCGGGCCTCTCCCATTTCCCCGATTCATCATGGACGAGGAGTTGTAGCTTCTCCCCATCATAGGAGTTGTCTCCCGTGTTCTTCCAATCGATGGTCGTATCCAATCCGTCCTGTACCTCCTTTTCGGTGGATCCGGCGGATCGTAACGTGTTTCGCGTAAGTCTTCTTGAAGGGACTTTGTAGGATAGTTCCGTTTTGGGGCGCTCCATACCGTCCTGGATTGGTTTGAAGAAGAAAGGATAATTGGTCGATATTGGTACAACCTTATCTGTAAACATTTTTTTAGCATCTGCTCCAGTCTTAGATAAGATCCCAAACCTAGAGTCCTTTGAAGTTGTAGCCTGGTTGACACACTCAGATGAGGCCATAAAACTGAATCCAGACCGTCTATTCTTAAGGTAGCACATTCCATAGGATCGGGCATCAGCCTTGCAAGCCTCCCAAAAGTAGAAAAATATCCTATTTGCGTGTCTAAAATCTGGTAATCCCACATCAATTTTTGTCCAGTTGAGGTAGATATAGTGTGATCCTGTAAGGTAACACGGCTCACCGTTGCACATGAACCAATAACCATCAGTACGACTAGTAAACTCATTATCGATATATTCATAATAGCTATCTTTAGCATCCTCTGGATAATTTTTAAAATCATATATTGTTTTTATTCTTTTTAAAGACTCTGGTCTATTCCTTTTCTTAAAATATTGATCAGCTTTTTTAAATTCACTACCTTCTATTTTTTTTGGAGTTTTAGGTAATCCTACCTTAAGACCTTGTATTTCATATATATCACCTAGTGTACCATTTTTACTTATAATTACACAATCTAACTCCCTATTATACCCATATTCAAATTTCTTATGTTTATTTTGATGCTTTATAGATTTATGAGCTAAATGATCTGTATGTATTTTATATAGTGTTTGTGTATACATTATTTAATTCTATTTTCCACTCCTAAAAAAGTTTTATTTTCACTTTTCTTCTCTTTATTTTCTGTTAATTCTTCTATTTTATCTATTATTTTTAAAGAATCTTCAATAGCAACCCATTTTGCTTGAGCTGCAGTTTTAGCTTTTTCAGGATCCAATTCAACTAAATCTATTGTTTGTCTAATAACTTTTTCAAGTTCAATTAAAGCTTTTTCAGCAGCTGCTATAACATTTTTTCTTCGATTTGCCATAATTTATTGTTATATGATTTGATAAAATACGATACAGTTTTTCCCCTTCTATTTCAAACTCATATTCAGAGTCAGGAGTAAACCCCACTGTATCTCCAATAGACACCCCTAAAGAACTTAAATTAGCGTTACTATATGTTAGTACTCCTAATAAATTTTCATCTGTTTTAAGAGCCCATTCATCATCTTTGTATAAAGGTTTTACAAAACAATATTCTGGTAAACATTCCCATTTATTGTTTTTTTTATAAGCAAAAATTTGATCTTTCCCAACAAAATATTCATTTTCTTTTAAAAAACTAGAAGAATTTTGTTCTTGTCCTCTTATATCAATCCACCTTCGGAATACATTATGATGTACAATTATTTGATCCCCAATAGAAATGGGTGTATCTAAATGTAATGGTATATTTAACACTTTCCCTATACGGTTAACAAATATGAAGTCTCTTTCAGTTACTTCAGTATTTACTACGAGTTCCTTACCATCAACATTAATTATGTTGTTGTAGCGATTGTCAGTAGATATAATATAATCAAATAAAGCTTGCATTAATAATCTAAGTTATATTCAACAGATACAGCCATATTGGAATTAAAATGTTTCCAGGGTAATATTTCTTTATTTTTTGTTATAAAAATTTTGTAAGAGCCATCTTCTTCTAAAATATCTGAAATGGTATGACCCCCATATACTTCTTGACCTACAGAATAATGCATAGCCTCATTCTTATAGTCAGTACCTATACTGATTTTTCTAATTAATTTCATTTAACTTAATTTAGGATCTTTTATTAGATAAGAGTATTCTTTTGGAACATCAAACCCAGGGCATTTTTTATTTGAATATTGATTATGTCCTGATATTTTAAGTATTCCATATTTTTCAATTAGCTCTCTTAATAATATGTCTATAGATTCTTTCTGTTCAGGTGTTCTAGTGTCTTTTCCTTCTGTAATACCACCACCTATATAGCATATTCCAACTGTTCCTCTATTATGTCCTTTACAATGAGCACCAGTTTTAGTAATAGGTCTACCTTCTTGAATTGTTCCGTCTAATTTTATTACATAATGATAGCCAACATCACTCCACCCATTACCATCTACATGCCAATTTCTTATATCTTCCACATCGAAGTCTTTACCCTCTGGAGTAGCACTGTAATGTAAAATTGCTTCGTTTATTGCTCTCATTATTTATGTTTATTATTTCCAAAAACCTTTTC
>Ga0098059_1000758_pt1 | contig 17558 bp, 5 predicted proteins | sample 20_taG_FD_92580 | JGI IMG/M metagenome (GOLD analysis project Ga0098059, IMG submission 92580) | Marine viral communities from the Subarctic Pacific Ocean - 20_ETSP_OMZ_AT15318 metaG | ecosystem: Environmental > Aquatic > Marine > Oceanic | place: Subarctic Pacific Ocean | collected 2015-01-19
CCAATCGGGATGAACGCCCCGACCAATAGATATACAGCCGGACGCGGAGGAGATCGAGTTCATCCCAAAGGACACGCAGGATGTGACTTCGGCGCTCCCCTCGGTGCCAAAGTATATGCTGCTTTTTCGGGAGAGGGTGAATTTAGAATGGATAACGCGTTACAGAGTGATGGTACATTGGGCGGCGCTGGTTGGTATATTTTAATGGAACATGATCAGTTTGTGCAACCATTTTACACAATGTATGGGCACCTTAGTTTACAATTAACACCTCGTGCTTTTGGGCTCGACCCAGCCTTGGCCAATCCCCGGGGTGCCAAAAGGAAGTTTAAAAAAGGAGAAGTAATTGGATATATTTATAATCAAACCGATATCGACCTTAAAAGAACTGGACGAACTACTGGTCCCCACCTTCACTTTGAAGTCCATATGGATGCCTCACCTTTTAGCAACCGGGCAGCCCCTTTAGAATCATTTTATTTCGAAAATTCGTCTCCGGGACTTCAAAAGGGCCCGCCACCTTCCGCTAATTTCAGAGCTACAGGTTCCTATCATCTCACGCCTAACAAATTTCAACTTAAGCCTGGAGGGGAAGCCTGATGACTGAGAGTATTCCTTCCTTACAGGATTCGTTAGTAGATCCACTCAAGAAACTGTGGAACTCAACTACATCTAACCAAGCGAGTAAATATCAGTCTGGAATGTTGCAGCAGCCTATTACTGAGCCAATTCCTAATCTTTTGAAAGCCGACAATGAAAAAGTAATAGAGGGTAATAGTAATGCCTATATTATCCTAGGGCGTGACCGCCCGCGCGGGTTGTCTTCGGGACGAGGAGGCGGATTAGAGGTGGACCCTGGTTTAGACTCGGTGTCCTCTGATCGAGCACCTTCGGGGGATTTAACTGATGATATTAAAGCTAATCCTCAGATTAAGGCTGGGCGCATTGATATCATAGCAGGACTCAATTCGGCACTCGTCCGAGAGACAAATAAGGAAGGGGAGAAAGTCCTGACCAACCCGAGCCCCGAACTTGATGCAGCCAGAATATACTTGTCACAAAAGGCAGACCCCGATAGTCCAGAATATTGGAATCTTGCTCCCGGATCGATGGGTCAGCCAATGGGAGTCTCCACGGCTGTTATTATAGCGGATGCAACCCGCATTATTGGTAGAGAGGGTATTAAGATAGTGACAGGTAATCACGTCTTTAATTCTCACGGATGGCACATAGGTGACTCTGTAAATGGAATAGATTTGATTGCAGGCAATGACGACAAACATCTTCAACCAATTGCCAAAGCCAAATCTGTAGAGGAAGTGTTTAACCGTTTGGTTGATCTAGTGGATAAACTTCATGGTCACGTTCAATTTCTGTACGATTCGGTCTCTGCCCCGGCTAAAGCAAGTGTAGATGGGGGCGCAAGTTTAATAATGAACCAGGCCCAACTAAAAGCTCAAATAGCAGCCCTAGAAGCCTTAGACATAGAGTATGAATTACTGAAATGGAATTATGCCTCTTGGAACCCTTGGGCAAAGCTTTGGTTTGGAAGCCCTTATAACAATACTAACTAAGGTTTATTTATGCCTCTTACTTTACGCCAACGAAATATTATTAATCCCAAAGCTAATCAACTGCTGACCGAGCGTAATCAGATCGAATATGATTACAGTAATCGTCGCAATCGATTTGTAATCGATGCTATTCAAGAAAAATTCTTGACTTTGGGAAATTTTCCCCCACAAGATTTTCGACTTTTAGGTATGGATCCAGATGAACTAGGATCCGACAACGATTATATCCGAGCTAAAGACCTGCAAGCTTATGCGTCGCTTTATAGGCAGAATGCGAAACCAGTCAACGCTTCAGGTCCACGGGAGGGGGAAATAGAATTAGTTCTCCTGACGGAAGAAGAAATACAGACTGAATTACAAGCACTGGTAAGTTCACTCGGTGAAGATATCGATAAATATACAACTAGGAGCGTTCCTGAAACTCTAGAAAGTTCTTTTGAGGCTTTGAGTATCGAAGAGAAAAATATTACCCAGTTAATTTCCCTTCCACCCGGGCACTCTTATGAATATCGGCAAACTCTCCGAAGTGCAATGGATATATCGGAGGAACTGTATGACCCTTCACGGCAGTTTGAAACAACCACTTCAATCGCCCATTATCTAGTGGCCAATGATCCAGCAGTTGATCTGTATGACTGGAGAAAAAATACATTACCGGGCACAGAAAAGCACAAAGTATATTATAATGCCAATAATGATACTTTTGTCTACACTTTCCGGAGCAATAAGACTTCCTATCCTCATTATGATATTGCGTATTTAACGCTAGATCAACCCTGGGTGCCATCTGCCATGGAGGATAACTTTTTAGGACAGAGTGATTATGATCGATGGATGGAAGATGAAGACACTCCCCCCCCACCTACTTCCGAGGAAATCGTATCTCGCTATAAAGAGATACGGAATACAGGGATTACTAAAATATTACAATTTGCAGGAAAATATAGCCAATCTAATTTTAACACCGTCATCGGCTCCGACTACCAAGATAATACCGACCAAGCTTTAAAGCTTTTAGTTGCACTTCAAAGTCCTATACTTGCACAGGAATCTCTTGACGATTATAGAGAGGCAATGACAGCCGAAAATCCGAGTTACCCCCATTATAATATGACTTCTTATCTTGACGGACGCCCTGGTTCGAGATGGGTGTTTCGTGTAGTTGTAGAGAGAAGTTTTGTAGATAGGCTAATGGGTACGGCGGATACTATAACTCCGTCATATCAAGAAGCAGAAATAACGTTACTACAAAAAGCTAACACGATTTTGGGACAACCACGCCCAAAGAAGATCTTTTATCCGGTTTCGCAGTTGTATAAATACATAGCTTCCGGACAAACATTATTACGAATATATGCTGATGATATGGCAGAGGAGGGAATTCTTCCTTATGTCCTTCATAATCTCGATGTATTGTTCGAGGCTGAGAAGTTAGGTAACTTTTCAGATAAGTTAGAGTTATTTAATTCTTATAACCAGCGCGCTTTAAATGTTTTGTCTGATCGTTTAGAGATCTTTTTAAGTGAAGAATACCAACTCTTATATATAGCTATTGACGGGGACGTCTATGTCCGAGGGGTGGGGAATACTGACTTTTATCCGGAGGCCACTGGGGCGGAAAGGATATTGAATGCTTTTTTCCCCTATACTGCCACCACTTTTTCCTATATTGACCATATCCAACAATTATCACAAATATACGCTAATTCTACCGAAACCGATCGCCCCCCATGGTCAGAAACTTTGCCCGAGTACACTTATCCTGAATTGGATGTATCCGCATTAAGGCTGATGAGAGGAAAATCAGACAGAGCACTCTTGAATCTGATCAGGAAGAAAGATAGTATTTTTCAAACAATTGCCCAACGAAACAATGTTTCATTGGATGAAATAAAGCACATATTTGATGGAAGAAAACTCACAAATACCCCTCAAACTGTCAACTTCCTGAAGGGGGAAGTAGCTTCGCTGGGATGTAACGAGGGTTTTGGCAAGTTACTTAATACGTCTCTTTCCGTAATTTCTGAAGTGATGGGCAAAGGTCGAGCCCATAAATATTTGAGAGAGGTGATTTTCTATTTACGTGACGAACTAATCAGCGAGTCTGTTAGAAATTACGCCGTGGCCTCAATCCCCGGCACTAGCATTAGTGCTCAGGCGCTGCCACTAGGCGCGCTATCGGCTACCCAAAACCCTGATTATATATACCGACAAGTCAAACAAGCAGTCGATCGACAAATTCACTGCGGACTCGCTGTTACGAGTAATTTTATTGAGCAGAGATTTTTAGCATCGGATCAACTCCCTCCGGAAGCCAAGAGTTTAGTCCGCGGCTGGAAAAGCGGGACTGCGTTTGGGTTAAATACTGACAACATTCTTAATCCTAAAGTAGAACTTAAATCCCCCTACGGCTCGGGACCAAAGACTTTAGGCGAAATCCAGAGACAAGTCTGGAAAAAAATGCTTACCGAGATTGTTAAAAATATGCTCAAATCGTTAGTGATTGGAGTATTTAAAGATGTTTTGCGCGCAGCATTAGGATGTGGACCAGGGGGCAACACTGTTAATCCCAACTCATTACGGAATTCAATGTCGTTACAGGATTATGGTTTTGCTGACCTAGGTTCATATATTGTAGGAGTAGATGTAGTGGAGGTGGCTCGTTTTGTAGAGATGCCACAAGATTACACCAACACCAACCCAGAGCCATTGCGCAAACAGATATATGCCTTAATTAGAGATATCTCTATTATGTCTACACCGGCAGAGCTTCAACAAATGCTAGAGGGATCTGCCAACGGGGAACTATTTGATCTTATCGCCGAAACAGTTAATGGCAACAAGGTCGTCTATCCCGGTAATCGGAATATGGATATAGTAAGTACCGACGGTACAAGCATTGCTATCAATCCACGGGATTACCCAAACTTAATTCGGACCCCCGGTCTCTTGGAAGCTTTTGTAAGAGAATTGGGCAGAAGGATGTATTCTCAGACGGTACCAAATATTGAAATTCAATCACCCCTAGAGGCCTATTGTGATGATCAAGACCCGATGATCCAGCCTTTGCGATTTATTTTATCTAATGAACAATTATTGGGTCAATATAACAATTTAGCACAAGAAAAGATCGATTATCTCAATTTCCTCTGTAACCTCCTCCAGAGCACTCAAAATTTAGAGTTCCTTTTGCAAGATATGGTTGATTCGCTCCCGGCTTTCTCTTGGTATGCCAAATCTTTGGAGTTGTTATCTAAGGCCAGTACAGATTTATGGCAATGGCTGATGGAACAAATACACTTTGATATTGGTTCGCCAGAGTCCAGAGATCCTGTTTTTAATCTCTGGACAACGGAAATGGGCACAGAGCTTTATTACAATACTGAGTTTCCCTCTTCCCCGGGTGGCGGCTCCCCTAATAAAAATTCCAGGCACGCGATGATCTATATTATTAGTCCCGGAGCAGCTTCTGTGGGTGCCCGGGGCGCGGGTCCAATGATCTTCCCTTATCAGCCGCCCCCTGGTTCGCCCGCTCCATTAGGCGCTGAAGTTTATTATGCATTGCATACTGCCCCGGTATGGCTTCGCCCGCCGAATCCTCGTAATATGGGTCCCGAGCACGTACCATGGTTTAATAGCAAAATAAGGTGGTATAAGAACAATAATGTGAATTATTACCCCGGGCTTGGATATGCTCCTTCTGTCTATACTACAATACAAAATAAAGAGCGGGGTGGATACAGAGTTTATATGGAACCGCTCACTAACGCACAAGATGCAGTTTCTGGGGAGCCGGGCGTCACCAACGGCCAAGTGGATACCATAACAGTTCCTGATCCGGTTCTTTTGGCAGCATACACTTTCCAAGATGAGGAAAGTAGTGGAGAACCAGCTCAAGGCGGTGCCAATTATCATTTTTTACAAGAGATGTTTGGGGATGATGATAATGTACGAGCCGAGCATAACATTTTCCGCGGAGCAACTTTGGGAGTCCTTCCTCTTGGACAGCAGACTAGTCAATGGGGTGGACTACAGACACTGATGGCTAATGCTTATATGGGTACAGAAGCCACTCACGAGTGGCTATTTAGTGAAGATCGCGGTGATAACACCATTCAAATGGGACCTTATGCTTATTTTCCTAGTATTAATTCAGCCAACCACGAAGTCACGCCGGCTCCGGCACGAGATAAGCTTTATGATGGCTCCCTGGCTATAGACAATGGGAGTGAAAGCGTTTACCGAACTCTTAACGCCTCCTATATCCAGCCGGCGGCTAAAACCACCCTGAATAAATGGACGAGAATCTTATCCGAAAGTCCCCTCACCCCTAAGGATGAACCGTGCTTGGATGTTCTTAAAAAACAGCAAGGAGAAGCTCTCTCTAGTTGTATTCAAGTCCGCATCCAAATGTTTATGCTCAATGTCTTTCCCTTGAGAAGAGTTTATCCCGCTTGGCGGAATTTGGGAACGGTCAAATTAGTTACCGACTATTTAACCAAAAAAATAATAAAAGAGTTTCAAACTTATGAGATGTGGGGTGTGGCCCAAGAAGCAATAACCAGTTTTGAATATGTCTATGGAGACGTTACCATAGACCCCAACGTTTCCGGTGATGCATACACTCAAAAAATATTTGGTATTGTAGAAAAATTCTTGGTAGGAGATGGTGTAGGTATTAACCCGCGACGTGTTGATGCTGAAGATAAAGAACAAAGAGGATATTGGCACCAACTTGAAATCCCAGCACTATACGACAGTAGTAATACAACTGGCAGTCGATATAAGAAGTGTTTAACCTCTTTTTATATTTCTGCTTATGATGCGATCAAACAGAGATCCCAAGCTGTTCGAGATTATTATAGCTTCGGCAATGAAGAACAAAGAATTAATTTTAGCCTCAGTTTACAAACCTTTATGCAAGGATCAAATTACGGACGTCGCTTCTATCGCAACCTCCGACTCACCCGTGAGGGATATCGCTATGGGCTTTATTATATGCCAACCCCCATAATGATTGCTCAATCATTAATATATTATGACAACTCTATTAAACCAATGAATCGTTTTAGTCGTTCCGCCCGTCAAAATCACGCACTTACAACAGCCGCGGACCAAGCTCTAATGGTCGCTATGAGGGGCACTCCTGATAACGGTTATGATTTTGATCTCACTGCATATCCTATTTCAGTCACTAATTCAACTATTCGCAGAACTATTAATACTCGAAATGAAGCCGGCATCCGTGGCGGTCTAGGCGGACATCAGAGAAAATATACGATTCGTGTAACCGGACACGACCCAGTTTATGAACGCACATACAGCAGTGCTGAAGAGCTACAACAACACTTGAACTATCTTCTTGGGAACCTAGCGGAAGAATTAGGGTATTTTGTCCAGTTGGCCAATGTAAACCTCAGTTTAGCCGACCGTAGAAGCCTATTGAAAAACAATGATATTCAACTCCACATGGACACCGATGATTGGAACCAGATGTTTAGCGACGATGGTGACAACGCCCCGATATACCGAGAATTTATAAAAGAACTGTTAAACTTGGATCCCAATGCTGCTCTGGGGCGCATTCCCTCCATAATAAAAAGCGCCGGGATTAATCCGACCCAAGGAACGGTAACAAAAGAAAACGTCCAGTTGGTATTAGCCAGATTAATTATTGAGTCAGATGATGCTCGCGACGATTATGAGAGGTTGAGAACACAAGGTGTGGACGATGACAGTACCGAATCGAGAGCCAAACAAAGGGTAAAGGATTTTTTAACTTACTATGCAGGATTAGGACCCGACGAACCCAACGAAGGTGGCAGAATGGGTTTACGTTACGTGTTCGCAGAAATCGAGAGTATAACTTCAATTTTGGCTGCTACGAGAAAGTCGTAATTAACAACTAGTTATTGTTAGAATTTTAATAGAGGAGCGGAAAAAATGTCAAAATTAGAAGGAATATCGGTCAAGCTCCCCTTGACTTACAGTCCGGTAGACGGTCCTTATATTTTAAATAAGAATTTAGGAGAAGTGGTGCGCCAAAATTTAAAAAATCTTCTCTTGACTGCTCCGGGCGAACGCATTATGGTACCAGAATTTGGAGCGGGACTCTATGGATTATTGTTTGAAAATGTAGGGCAGTCCACTTTGGACGGAGCAGTTCAGAGAATCACAACCCAGGTTGGATTATTTATGCCCGATGTAAACTTAGAAAATATTGAGTTTCAAACTTCTGAAGATAATCCCCAGATCCCCTTGAATCAGATCCAGATCTCGATCGTATATAATATTTCACCATATAACGTCCGTGATGAACTACGAATAACTTCAAATATAACTATTTAATTCAAGCGGGAATTATTTCTTATGGCAATTAGACCTATAAATTATACCAGTCGGGACTTTGCTTCTATTAAGCAAGATCTTGAAAATTATGCAAAACGCTATTATCCTACTACCTTTAAGGATTTTAGTGAGGCTTCTTTTGGCTCATTGGTCTTGGACATGGTGTCCTATGTTGGAGATCAATTATCTTATTATGCAGATTTCCAAACTAACGAAAGTTTGCTTGATAGCGCGATTCTTTATGAGAATGTGGTTCGTTTGTCGGAGATTATGGGATATAAGCAGCCAGGAGCCCCTCAGTCTACGGGTATAGCTTCCTTTTATATAGAAGTCCCCGCCAAGGCGACTGCCCGCGGACCCGATTTGAATTATGTTCCCATCTTATTGAGGGGAGCCCGCGTCTCAAGTAATGGAAATGCTGTCTACACCCTCGATGAAAATGTGGACTTTTCCGCTTCAGAGAATGAGATTACTGTCTCAAAGGTGGATAATACCACCGGAAACCCTACATCTTTTGCTATAAAGGCTAGCGGCCGCGTCATATCAGGACAAGAGAAGCAAGAAACCATTAGTGTGGGCGATTATCAACGCTTTTTACGACTCCAGATTTCAGATAATAATGTTACTGAAATATTGTCTGTAACAGACTCTCAGGGAAATGAATATTATCAAGTAGATTACTTGACTCAGGATATAGTTTTCCAACAGTTTCGCAATACTGAGAGCGACCGGACAGCGGTCCCTTTCATAATAAAAACAAAACCGGTTCCACGACGATTTATTACTGAATTCACAGGAATGGGTAAAACTTATATCCAATTTGGATACGGCTCAGAAGAAAACTTAACAAAAGATGTTATTGTGGACCCGGCGGATGTTGTCTTAAACGTGAGTGGTCGAACCTATACTACTGATCAAACTTTTGACCCAACCAATCTCATCGAAAGCGATAAATTTGGTGTAGTACCAACCAATACCAGTCTTACTATTAAATATATGTCAAATACTACTACATCGGTTAACGCTGCCGTAGGTACTCTCGCAACAGTTATCTCCCCGACATTCACCTTTAGGGACCAGGGAAGTTTATCTCCTACAGCTACCACAGCAGTAATTTCATCTGTACAGGTAGAAAACGAAGAACCCATTCAGGGAGATACGTCGGTATTAAGTACCGAAGAGATTCGCCAAAGGGCCTTTGGAACATTTGCGGCTCAAAACAGGGCTGTTACTCGAACTGATTATATTAATTTGCTCTACCGTATGCCCGCATCTTTTGGGAGCATCAAGAGAGCAAATGTGGTCAGGGACCCAGACTCTTTCAAACGAAATCTAAATGTATATATTCTCGCCGAAGATACTGCCGGTGATTTATCCATACCTAATCAAGCTTTATTACAGAATGCAGCTATTTGGCTAAACAAGTACCGGATGATAAATGACACCTTGGATATTTTGAGTGGCAGAGTGATCAATATAGGAATTAATTTTACCATCCTCCCGGAATTGGATGTAAACAAATATACACTCTTGGATGCGTGCTATAGAAAGCTCCTTAATGAATATATTAATGTCAAATTTAATATCGGCGAGGCAGTTTATATTTCCGAGATCTACAAATTATTGAATGAAGTCCCGGGCGTCGTTGACACTACAGATGTCGAAATAGTTAATAAAACAGGTGCAGCTTATGCCGGATATGTATATGATATTGATTCCAATCTTTCGGACGACGGTCGCTTCTTAAAAATACCAGAAGATTCGGTAGCAGAAGTCTTGTTGCCATCTGTGGATATTATGGGAGTTGTAACATAAAATGGGTATAAAAAAATATTATGCTTCTAAAGACAACACTATCACGAATGCCTTTAAAGCAAACTTAAGTGATCGTGGAACAGCCGCCAATATGGGGGCTGCTGATATTCTAGAGGCTTTTGTGATTCACGGACAAACCTCAGCCTCAGTTACCGATGCTCCTTCGGCTCAAAATGCACTTAACGCCGAACAAACTCGGTTTTTAATTCAGTTTCCAGTAGTGGATATAGCCGCTGATATGTCTGATGGAACTTTACCCAATGCGACCGGTAGTCTTAAGTTTTATCTTAATATGTACAATGCTCCTCACGGCAGTACATTACCTCTCAGTTTTAGCTTGGGTGCCCATCTTATTTCTAGAGAGTGGGATGAGGGTCGTGGCTTGGACATGGATAACTATACCAATATTGGGCAGTCTAGTTGGGTCTCGGCGTCCACCACAACTAGCTGGACAACTCCGGGCGGTGATGTATTGACTGGACCCAACACTTCGGGAACCATAAACTTCCCAACTGGTCTTGAAAACATAGAGCTTGATATTTCGGAATTTGTTTATAGTTGGCTCGATAGTACAGATAATTACGGACTCTTATTAAGATTTCCGGACAGTGCGGTTTCGGGCTCAGATACTTTATATACAAAGAAATTCTTCTCTCGAACAAGTGAATTTTTTCATTATCGCCCGACCCTTGAAGCCCGCTGGGACTCGACAAGGAAAGATGACCGCGGAAGTTTTTACATAAGTTCGAGCGCAGCCTCGGGTGCAGATAACCTTAATACATTATATTTGTACAACAGGATCCGGGGAACTTTAAAAAATATCCCAACACTTAAAGACAATAAAATATCTGTATCGGTATACTCTGGCTCGGACGGTACACCATCGGGCGCGCCCTTAACTCTAGTCAGTGAAGCCGGTATAAGCTCTACCGTTGTCACGGGGGGACTCTTAGTAGAAAACGGTGCAAACATTACCGGAATATATACGGCCTCTTATGCATCCCCGAGCACTTTGACCGAGGTTTACGATGTGTGGCACACTGGATCTGGCGCATCGCTCGTTAATTTTAGAACAGGATCTTATCAGCCTTTATCGTGGGATACAGCAACCACTGTTGATGAAACCTCATATATCACTACTATCACCAATCTTAAAAGTGAATATCCGAAAGGAGAAAAACCTTCGTTGCGTGTTTTTGTGCGTAATAAGAATTGGTCACCTAATATCTACACTGTGGCTACGGCCGAAACTAAACCATTAGTGATTGATCAGGCATACTATAGGATCTACCGGGTGGTCGATGATTTGAATGTCATTCCATATGGTACCGGAAGTTCTAACAATAATTATAGCCAACTTTCGTATGATGGAGATGGGAATTATTTTTCTCTTGATACTTCTTGTCTGGAGGCAGGCTACTCTTACGGTATTAAATTTGCCTTTTATCAAGAGGGGAGTTATGTAGAACAGCCTTCTGTTTTCAAATTCCGGATTGAAGATGATACGCAATGAGTATAAAAAAATTATTTGACAAAAATAAACAGGCTATCACGGTCTCTAAATATCTTAAAAAATCTGCTCCCGGAGACCTCGGCGACGGCATAGAGTCTGCCGAGGACCTCAAAGAGAAGGTAGAAAGAAGAGAATATTTTCTTCCCCCGGTAGATTATAGTAATCCGGAAAACTTTGTAAAGTATGGATCTGCGCAGAGATATTATGCAAATGCTTTTAATTATATTCTCAATTATTATCCATATGACGGATCATCTCTGGAAAAAACAAAATTTTATAATGATATTTCTCCCCTTGAAAAATATATGCTTGAAGATGTTTATCCCAAAAGTACTGGATATGTCTTCTTTGGGTCCACCGCAGCAACTGCGGTTTCCAATTCAAGCGGATACTACTCTGTTACTAATCCCGAATATATCCAAGTCAAGGGTGGTCCTCATCTCAATACATTCTATAATGAACCAAAATATCGAACATCCAATCTAGAATTTGGTGGCACCAACGGTACCACGGTAGAATTTTTCCTTCATAAAGAATCTCCGATTAATCCTGCCTCCGAATCCGTCAAGCAAGTAATATTAGATTTAACCAATGGTGCAGCCACTGGCTCTTCAGATTACGGACGACTGCGAGTTGAAATAGAGAGCGGATCAGCCGGGAACACTGATCGCTTCTATGTCACGATGCGCTCGGGATCGAATGGTTTTACTCGATTACCCGTTCCTACCACCGGAGGATTGAATATTGCCAATAATACCTGGCAGTATTATTCCCTTGTCTTTAACACCTCTCTCGCCGATCCTACTATTAATTTCTTTATTAATGGAAAGTGTATTTCTACCGCAATAACTGGTGCATCTGGTGCGATAAGCGAAGTAACCGGTACAATGATTGGGAACCTTGGAGCATTACGATCCAGTCCCTCTGGTAGTGCATATCACGGCACTCTAATGGAGGGCAGCGGTAACCTCAATGCTAGCATGGATGAATTCAGGTTCTGGAAAAAGAACCGTAACGATGAAGAGATTGGACGCCATTGGTTCTCTCACGTTTATGGGGGGTCCAACAAATATGATGCGAATGTTTCTCTGGGTGCTTATTACAAATTCAACGAAGGTATTACCGCTACAAGTTCTATTGATAGTGTAGTTTTAGATTATTCTGGACGGGTTTCAAATGGGCAGTTCATTAATTATAATTCTTCGACTAGCCGGAACACGGGTTCAGCCGTTGACAGCCTCCAGCTAACCGACGTCAAGGAGGTGCCCGATCCTATAGTTAGAGCTTCTAATCCTCTGTATGTGGCGAGCAAAGAGGGGTATGTCCTTACTGGCAGCAACTACGACTATACGAATAATTCTTGGTTAATGAATTTTCTTCCGTCTTGGATCATTGATGACGACCACCAAAATGAAGGAGAGCTTGGAAATTTACTCCAGATTGTGGCAATGTATTTTGATTCTACTCAAAATCAAATAAAAGGATTGCAGGAAACACGATTTATTGATTACATTTCCGGGAGTGTTGAAGCAACTCTAAACGATTTTCCCCACAATGATCGTCTAATCGAAAGCTTGGGAATGGAAACTCCAGAGTTTTTTGAAAACGCAGGAGTTTTACAACAATTCTTAAAACGTGATGAGCAGATTAATTTTGACCAACGAGTCGTTGATATTAAAAATGCTATCTATAAAAATCTTTATAATAATTTAAACTATATTTTCAAATCCAAAGGCAATGAAAAAGCCATCCGTAATTTTATTAGATGTTTGGGTGTCGGGGATGAGATAATTTCTCTTAACACCTATTCAGATAATGCCGATTTCCGGTTGACGAGTAGTTATACACCAGCAGTTAGTGATAAACGTTTTGTTGATTTTACTGGTCTTTTAAATCAAAGTGACGATTATGCCACAGTATATCAATATTATGACTCCTCTAATCCTAATTCCGTAGGGATTCTTAGTGCATCGACTAGTGGCGAGTTTGCAATGACAATGCAGGGAACTTTTGTGTTTCCTGATAAAACCAATTACCAAACATTAGATTATACTCTTCCAACTGTGGTAAGTGCTTCTTTGTACGGGTTTCACACTCCTTTGACAGCAACTACATCCTCGACAGATCTTACTTGGGCTAGTGCAGTAAATGATTTTGGACTCCAAGTATATGCGGTTAAAAGTCCGGGAGAATATGCCGATATTTATTCTCCTTTGGAGCAAGTACGAGATGCTTATTTTGTAGTCAAAGATCGTGCCGGAACTACTTTATTGACAAGTAGTATTTTCTACAATGTTTATGACGGGCAAAAATGGAACCTTTCTTTATCAGTAAGACCTAAGAACTATCCCTATACCGATGGAGTAACTGGGTCATCGGCTGCTATCACAGGGTATACTTTAGAATTGTACGGTGTCAATTATGATACGGGAATCAAAAGAAATTATTTCCAAGCTACTGCTGATTATGCTATCCAGGCTGGACTGGGAGCCGTTACTTCCGCCAAGCGCGCCTACCTTGGCGCTCATCGAACCAACTTTACCGGAAGCGGACTAGTACCCACTGATGTCCGTGGTACAAGTTTGCGCTATTGGACCGATTATATACCCCCAGAAACAGTGGACTTCCAGGCTAACGAAGTTAATACTTTTGGGAGAAAAGATCCTTATCGAAACGCCTATTCGTTTCAGACGGCGAAACCGCCGGTATATATCCCTCGAATCCAAACTCTGGCTCTTGATTGGGATTTTGCCAATATTACAGGGAGCGATGCGTCGGGACAATTCCCGGTCACTGATTTTTCGTCTGGATCAGTTGATGGAAAATATCCAAGCGAATACCAGCATCCCACATTTAGTAATATTAATTTGCGCCAACACACTGGTCGCGGCGATTTCTTTACAACTAATTCCACTCCAGTCCGCAAGGATTATGTCTACCGAAGCAAATTAGAAGTTCCCGAATATATTGGCAGTGATACTATGGTTAAAGTATTAAGCCAAGATGACACCACCTTCGGTGTGTATGTGCGACCTATTAGTTTCTTCTTCGCTGTCGAAAAAAGTATGTATGAGAGCATTTCCCATCGGATGTTGGCACTTTTTGCTTCTATCGATGAGTTTAATAACCTTATCGGCGAGCCGGTCAACAAATATCGTATTCAGTACAAACGAATGGAAAAAGTTCGAGAGATATTCTTCCGAAAAGTAAGAAATGATATACCCGATTTGGACAAATATGTTCGCTTTTATAAGTGGCTAGACACTGCAATGACGGAAATGATAGAACAATTGTTTCCAGAGTCTTCTCGTTATGCGAAGAGTGTACGCAAAGTCGTAGAGAACCATGTATTAGAAAGACCCAAAATTCAATACAAGCTTCCTTATCTCAAAAAGAAAGAGCCCTGGTATCCAGGCGACCCGGAATTCACGGTATTTAGTGGGAGTATATGTGTCACAGCTCCTGGTTGGGGAAAGAATCATCACCCAATCTCAGATAGTCAAACTGAGAATTGTTTCTGGTGGCGTACTCGGAGCACCCCTCCAAATGCTAGCCCTATCCGTCCTATAGTTCTCAGAGCTATTGATGTCGAGAACCGCAGAAACCGCATCGTATGTTTAAGTTCAGATTTCCGCTCGCCTTATATCGGGGGGATAAATCAAGAATATAATAAAAAGAGACGTATTAGCAATATAACCTTTGATCAGTTTGGACCTTTACCTGATTGTGAGGATTATAGTGACCCCAACGTTAAGACTAAGGTACCCTTTAGGGTTCTCAAGGATGGTGTAGGATATCCAGGAGACCAACTATCTCCTTTCACTGCAATTAGTTCTAGCATTAACTCCGGATATAATGCAGTTCTAAATTCCGCCGGACTCACTGGTATCTCTCTTAACAACCTCCACGAAGATTCCATATTTCCTTTCCGGCACAGTGTCCCAATGCAAGGACCATTTACCAAGCGATGGGTGGGTGGTATTCAGGCTCGACACAACGCGCCACTTAGAAGCCTAGATAGAAAGGAAGAATTTACCTTAGCTATCGCCTCTGGAACTGGGTCTATTTCCAATATTACTCCCGGTTCTATTCCTCAAGGTCGTTATCTAAGAGGGATGGGATCCAAGTCTCCTGTCAACATAAGCAATATCTTAACCGTAACCAGCAGTCATACAGATGATCAAGGGCTGAGACAGGTTGGTAACTTTGTCAAACGCTATGAGACCGTCTCTACGGTGAATCGTGCCGCGACCAATATGGATTTTGTATTTAATACTTCATTTTATCAATATTCCATGCCTACTGCTTTCTTGAGAACTCCTACCCGTGCCGCTGCGGGTTTGTCCGGGTCCGCTGATTATCCAGCGCCTCGACAACGATCGGGACGAAGAATCAATGAGACCATTTTTGTAGAACGCTTTGAGTCACCGGGTGGCAAAGCAACATCAAAACAGCAATTTAGAGATGTCAACTCGGATCAATATGCCCCGAATAACGCTCTGCCTTATAGAAACATAGGGGTTCGAGCACCATATAATTCCCAGCTTAAAGATCATACCCGTTTTGGTGGGTGGCAAAACGCTACAGAGACGATCCCCTCGGTTCACAAGAATCCTAAAAATGGAATACTGAGAATTGGGATTACCACTACATCACCGACCGCCGCTTATGCTACCGGATCGTTTTACAACAATGGGTTTTTGGTGAGCCCACTTCCCGCAGCGGATCGTTCGCAGTGGACCTCATATATCTCAGGATCAGATAATCAAGCGGTATATAATCAATATGTGGCCCTTTGGTGTCGTTATCCTGAAAATATTTCTTTTGTCACTTCTAGTATCGAATCTCTGTTCCCGGCAGGTTATCCGGGTGTATTTTTGAATACAGCAAACAAGAAAGAGTTTTTGTGGGCTCACAATAGAGATTTTGTTCCGTGGAAACAGGTCCGAGCAGGAGAATCCGCTGCGGGCAGGTATTATGTACAGAACAATGTATATGAGTTGCCCCCTTTGGTGAGTGAATCCCGCAACGCCGCGGGAATTCGCCTTGAATCATATAAGATAGGAACCTTGACCCGCACTGTTTCTAATCGAACTAATCAACCACTTACTTATTCTTTCTCTGCTCAATATCGAGAACCACCAATCACTTCTCGATATAAGCAGTTAATAAAACAAATATATACCCCAATCGGAAAGCCATCTCAAACTTCTGATCGTAAAATAAATATTCAAATGCAGTCCACTTATGGCAATGAGTTAATGGGCTTTGCCAGCAGAGGATTAAATCAATATTATCGCACCAAAAAATGGATGCATGGAAAAATAAAAAGACCCTACGAGATTATAAGAGATCTAAGGGCACAAGAAGTTCAAGATTCGGTAGACGGGTTAGACATTATTCGCTTGATGGCTTATCCTGAAACGATTTATCCCAAAGAGGTTTATACATATTTTTCTGGTTCTCGCGCGCGCCTTTCCTTTATTTACCCGAACTGGAAAGATGATAAAAAGTTGGCAACAGGACTTGATGCCACGACTTTGGTTAATTATAGACATTTAATTTCTGCGGCAAGTGCTTCGGCTTTCAATAGACAGATTACACGAATTGAGTCTCCTTTCACTAACTCCGTCGGGTACCCGGTCCTGAAGATTGATCAGACACCTTATGCTTCTCCTTCTGCTCTCTATAGTATTCCGACAGGTGCGGGTTCGGGATCTATTTGGCCATTGGATTCTTTCTTGTATTCGGATTACATTACTCCGTTGGCAAGTGTCATTGCCCCATCGGGCAAGCCAATTGTTTTAGCGGATGCCGGCACGATGGCTGCCGGTGAGCTAATGATGACTAATTATGGTACAATCAATGACGGGATCACTGATACAGCGGATGGTGGCACAAGTAATGCAGCTTATTACAACACTTCATCTATTTATTCAGCCCAATATCCCTACAATATCCCAGTAACTGAATTCACTTGTTCATCATCACCAGCGTTATCCGCTTACGCTGAATATTTCCAAGACATCTATGAGGAGCAAGGGAACACCAAAGCCACCGGAGATATTGTATTGGGAACCTCCGCTGACGGAACCCAAATTGATGCCCAGAAATTTGTTATTCAGGATCTCTATAATGATTTCAGTTTCCAGTTTGACGTAGGAGCAACAACCACTACTTATACAGCCGGCGCAGTCCCGGGGGATGGAGGAACATATACTATTGGCGTAGGAACGTTCACGGGAGCAGCAGCCGCTACTGTTTGCGCTTCGCGCTTGAATGATGCGATTATTGCCGCTAGGGCGTTA
>Ga0098059_1000759_pt1 | contig 17521 bp, 6 predicted proteins | sample 20_taG_FD_92580 | JGI IMG/M metagenome (GOLD analysis project Ga0098059, IMG submission 92580) | Marine viral communities from the Subarctic Pacific Ocean - 20_ETSP_OMZ_AT15318 metaG | ecosystem: Environmental > Aquatic > Marine > Oceanic | place: Subarctic Pacific Ocean | collected 2015-01-19
CCTCTCGCATACTACCCCCGCTTTAGCAATCACCATAGAGTCTGCTTTATCGTAGCACTCTGGCTTGGGATTACCGTTACGAGTATATTCTAACACGAAAGCAGGCTCGTTGTCAACTAAAAATTTTAAGACAACTTGTTTTGCCTTTTGTCCTCGGGGAACTTTAATGCCACAAAGTTTTCTGGCAGACGTAGCCGCGAGGTATTCTGGCTTAATTTTATATTGATCAAAAACAAGCCAAGACACGACCCCATTAAAACGAGACAAAGTTGATAGAGTCTTCGCAGATGAAAAACCTGAACGGAACGATTGTAACGACTGTTCGATATATATTGCTGTAATTTTGTCTCCGTATTGTAAATGTAATTTTTCCAACTCTTTTTTAACATGCCTCACCTTTTCAAAAAAATCTTTATACTTTCTGGTGTCCCAAGCAATGTTAAGTACAACGTCCTCACCATCTACTATTGTGCAGCCAGTTATACTGGTTGATATATCTAATCCAATAATCATATTATACTATAACACGTTATATATCGAGTTTCAACTTAAAAGTATATTCTCTGTCTTGAGTCTTTTTAACAGGGGTGGCCAGAGATGCCACACCGATTAAATTTTTATGATCATCATATATTCCAACCTTAGAAATATATGTTGTCTTTTCAAAGCTCCCAGTAGGATCTGCATATGATGAGCTAACTACATTTTTAATTACTAAGTCATTTTCAATATATTGGTAGGTACCAGTTTCAGGGGTCAAGGCAGTTGATTGATCATACTCTATATAAGTTAAATTATTAGAATGATTGAATTGACCGACGGGAGCGTGAGCCATCATTGTGATTGTGGGTACATAATTGACACCATCAAAGTTAACCTCGTAACTTGCCGAGGCTCTAGATTCTAAAGAGTCAGCCGGCTCATCACTCATCGGGATTCCGTCATTTGCTCCGACTCCAAAATAGAGCCATGATGTGTTGACTGGTGTGCCATCATTCTTATAGTCTAATGCTTTTACGTTGCCATTCTGCCCATATAGATCCCAATTCCCTGTAATGTGCAGGAATCCTTCGTTATATAGTACTACACCGGCAACAGAGCCAGAGCCAGCGCTGCCGGTAGGGCCTATTTGTATCAACTCTCCGTTTCGGTTTGCGTCGTTTAATTCACCTATCAACGTACCGGTCATGTAATACTTAAGAGATACAGAACCTTTCTTTATAGATGACCCATAAAAAACAGACGGGACCAGAATCAAATTACTTTCTTGATCACCCTTATTCCCACCAAAAATAGATGAAGAATACTCATAGTGTTTACTTAGGTGCTTGTAGTGATTAAAAGTATTTTGCAAAGAAGACCCAGTACCGGCAAGGCCGGAAGCAAATCTTTTTCTTATAATTGAAGACGACATCGGATATGTACCCTCGATCTTGTCTCCATAAGCATATTGAGAGAAATAGCTGTCTACTGTAACAGCCTGAAACGAGTCCATATTAGAATTTTTGTAAACAAAAGGTTTGATTAACCCGGTTGCAGTGGCGTCTCTATCAATGTTCATCTCATACAAACTGATGTGCCCAGATGAAACGTTAGTTACGTTATCTGCGTGTACACCCGGCTGTTCATGCCTATACATATAATACATTCTGGAATCATATATAAAGAATCGATTTTGTGGATGAGTCTTTACCCGATTATAGAATATATCATTTGGGCCGAATTTGTTGTAACCTCCAGCCATACTTTACCGCCTTAATAGTCCAAACGAACTTTCAATGTAAGCTCCATAGTAGGATCTTTTTTAAGAGGCTCTGATAACTTCGCAACTGCCAGAAGCTCTCGATCAGCAGAATAAAGACCGACGGAAGTAATATAAGAAACAGGAAGATTTTTTCTATTGTTGCCTTTTACTTTAATTTTACTTCCGGTTAGATAAGTCGGGTTTGCACTATAATTATATTCATTATGGTTCACCCTGCAAAAGTGAATCGCCGAGTTAAGTTCTGTGGTGTTATCAAATTGTATGTTCTTAACTCTATTTCTAATACCATCCGCTGTGGCGGAAATTGTAGAGCCAGTAAATTCTTGGAATCCGACCGGAAGGCCTTCAAGTCCGTATAGTGCGCAGGAGCCAGAGTCGTCATTAATAATACCGCCCTGAACATTGTCATTAAATACAGATGCTGATAAAACTGCAATTCCAGCTTGATAGTAAATTAAACCAACAGGGAAAGAATTGTGGCTTTTTAGAATATCTGGGCCTGCGGAGTTAGTAGCATACAGGATTCCGTATTCTCCAGCCGGAGAATTAACATAGTATCCATTAGAACCGCTAGCATCAGTAATATTTATGACCTCTGTCATAACTGTGGTATTTTGTGAGAAGGCCGCATCTACTCCAAGATCTAACTGGAACGTGCCTTTTTTGATCTCGTCTTTGGTCAATAGTCGCGAGAAGTTAATAAAGAATACCTCATCTAGTTTTGTGCCGCTTGCGAGATTACCATCTTCGTCAAATCTGCGTATGTTTCCGGCGTGATCATACCCGGCTAAAACTTGAGCCATCTGATTGTAAACAGCAATCTTTTTGGCATTTTGAGTGTTGGTAGCACCAGATAGTTCTGAAACAGATGAGTACCCAGCCGTTATATCAAAGATATGATTAGCCGAAGAACTCAAGAATGGATAATCAAACACACTCTCAAACATGCCATGAGCATATTTTTTAATATGAGGCTCACTGCCTAGGACTACGCCGTTGCCACCATACGTCCCTGAAACAATTGACCCGGTGACAGGGATAGCCTCGTGAAGCAATGTTCTGGTATTGACCACATCACTGCCATTAAAATTTTTGTATACTGTTGCCATGATTACTTCCTATTAATCGCTCTTAAGCTTAATAAATCGAACAGGGATGTCTGCTCTATATCCTGTGGTTGCACCCTGTACTTTCACAAAAGTGTCTAAAAAATAATATGTAGATGTTCCACCAATATCGGTTACTGTGAGATTATCGCCTCCCAGTTCGGTAAACAACTGCGTACTATCATTTAGTTCCAGAGATGATTTAATTTTAAATTGTAAAATTGTGCCGCGAGGGCCGTCGCAGACTTGGGTTGCAGAGTCAGCCAGCTTAACTTCGTTTTCCATAACAAAGCGGTTATTGGCGCCGAGCGATAGATAATAAGTCGCTATGTTATCGTCGTCGATAAAACTAATAGAAGCTCTTTCGTGAGAGTCCCAAGAATAAATTTCGCCAAAACGATTGTCTATCTCAACAATATATTGTGTTTCTTCCAAATCTGCCGGAAGAGCCATTTGTGGCGAAAACGCAGTCGTGTCCAGTCCTTGGTCAAGCCTGATGTATCTGGCGGATTGATTTAGATTCTCGCCGTAGTCAACTAGGTGATCGCCCGGAAGGAATTTTTTCTCCGTTGTTTCGTCAACAGCGACCATGAATACGCCATCTCCATGACGGGCCGTTTGGTTTCCGTTCCAGATTTCATTAAGCTGTATCACAGGAAGATACAAAAGGTTGTTATTGGAAACGGTTATTAATTTAGATTTGAGGCCTGCGGCGTTATCTGTAAAAGCCTCTAAAACTGGAAGTTGGAGTACCTGCAAATCATAGTACGCCGATCCACTGGTGTGGTTTGCGTCATACAGGCCGTAGTCTATTTCATCATCACCCAAAGCAAATTGGGTTATTTTGAAACTTCCGTCTCCTTTCGCCAGTCTCATTCTTCCTGTGTCTGTTAAGACAGCATCTAATATAATATCGCCTGAATTATCTAAAAAGGCCATAGTCTTCTCCTTTCCTTAATATAAATAGTTTCGCTACTAATAAATAGTATTTGTTTCTGGTTATCTCTTAAAATTCGCTCTTGAAAACATCTAGTAATCTCCACGGGGCGCCCTAGTGCCGGTCATGGGCCTGTTTGGTCCAGTGGTAGAGGCGCTAGTATCGGTCGCGGTCATTGTATTGTCGGTATTAGCTGCGCTAGGCGAGGACACTGTAGTCGCAGTTGTGGTGACGGTCGCGGCATCAGTAATAGCCGCGGCGGTTTCAAGCATACATGCTGCGTCCGGATTCTCAACATGTTTTGTTTTAAAATTAACATTTAAATCAATTTTACGACCAGTTTTTCTTGACACTAATCTTATTTTAAATCTTTTGCCCCACACCGATTGGCGCTTCATACCTAAAGATATGTCTTTGCCAGAATGCATAGCGGTTGTGGCATCTTCTAAATTTGACCTCTCTTCATTAACCATTGCCTGCGAAATAGTTGGTACTACTTGCATTAGCTTCATCATTTTTTTACTAAGAATATTATCATCAGGTGTGTAAGACTTGATGTCCACTATGTCAACAATAGGGTAAACGGCGCCGTCATCATCGACTAATTCCACTTCATATATTGGAGTTGGATTAGAAATATGTCCATGAATATCAACAGTCCGGAAAGTGTAATAATACTTTTTATTGGGCTTAATTTGCTCGATATGTGAGGCAGAATCTGCTTTTTGGATTGTATTGCTATCAACATCAGTAAAAACTGTTTTGATTAGTTTGTCTGAAAAATCTGTATATTTTGTTGGTGCTTTATCGGAACGGAATATTTGAAATGCGTGGGCCGGATCGTCGGTCTTAAATCTAATTTTTTTAGTTGTGCCAGATCCCTGTGCGCGCATAACCTTAATAAACTGTTCCTTGTCAGATTGTCTTATTATTATTGGCTTATCATAATAATCACCTATTCCAGTATTAAAATTAAATAAAAGCTTGTCATTTACGTTTCTATATGGGATTATTTCTAGGCCCGGTGTGACGGGTGGTGAATCAATCATTGTTCCGGCATGTATAAAATAAGGTATCTCGTAAATCATTGCATTCGGAATAGTCGTAGCCGTAAAGATATACTCACACGGATCGATCATTTGTGGGCAGTTTTTGTTAGTGTCAAAATCATACTCTAATACGTTTCGAATGCCCTTAGATTTGTTGGGTGGATTTTCTCCCATGTAGCTCTGGGCTCCTTCAATAACAGAAGTGAGTTTACCGGACCGGGCAATAGCGTGTTCTTGTCTAGAAAATTGCCAATCTCTTACTACACTGTACTCTAGATTTCCATTTACATCCGACGCGGAGATATTTAAGCCACCGACTTCATAATTTAGGATATAATTTAAAGAATTTAATAGTATCTTCTTCATGATGCTTATAGCAGATTGTGAGCTGTATTCTGATCTTAACAAATCTTTATAAATTTTGCTTGGAGTTCGGCCGCCGAGGTGCTGTATGCTATCGGAAATTTTCGTTTCTAATTCATCAGAAGATAGCCTTTCATCAGATATTTGATTTCTTATTTGTTTAAATTTCTTACAAAGATCATCTAAACATTTGTTTCGATTATTAAGGTTTTCATCGCCACAAGAACAGACTAAAATTCTTTGTCTACTTGAGTTTGTTGCTATGTGTAAATCACCACCGCAGTACTCTGGCAGTATTTCGCCGGCGGCACTAACATAACCAATAGAGCCTAAGTAAGCAACTATGTTGTTATAAGCATTATGCATAGATTCACTAGAGCCAATTGTTTGACTTATGAACTCAATTTGTGATGGAGTGACATTACCCAGTGGAACTTCCCACCCTTCACAGCCAGCAGGGATCGAAGAATAAAAATAATCTGTTCCCACCACCATCTGGTATGCAGTAACTGTGTATGTGTAGTCTTCGCCGTATTTAACTTGAGTATCAACATAATCAAAAATGTCTATATCGCTCGAATTGGCAACCCACATAGTTTGAATTGGTGTAGGAGGGGACTCACTAATCATATCAGACACAGCTTCAGAAATTGCGGCATAATTTATTGCTGTAGAACCAGTACTCTCACTGTCCTCTGACTCGACAGCTACAATTTCAAGACCATCATCAGAAAGTGCTTTTTCATAAAGGTCATACATTACTGTATTGTGTTTTTCAATTTTGTATAAAAGAGTTTCTGAGTGTGATTCTGCTCCTAACAGAAGTTCTTGTATACTTCGATTTGACGTTGATAACAAGTCTTTTATTCTACCTGAGAGTATTAAGAAAGCCATCATTTTTCGAAAGCCATTCTTAGTTCCACTTAAAGCCATCATTGTTGAATCGTTATCTGGACCTATAAAAATGTGGCCTTCTGGCAGTTTTTCAGTAATGGCGGCTGGATGCATACTGTTTTTCATCCCCTCCATCCATGCAAACAAATCATATGACTTAATGTTTGATTGAATTACCTTTGTTTTCTTATAGCGGCGGCCGGCTTGTTGAGCGAAAATCTCGTGGCCAATTGTAAATTTTCTTTTTGTGTCTTCGGGATGCTCAGAGAGGCGCCTCATAAGGTTACATTCCGTATTAGAGTCCCTTAGAGAATCCGCTGTAGCTGTAACCCGATCTGTTGTAAAGCTAACTTCCGCCTGAAAGGGAACAAATTCTTTGAAGGTATTTATAGCCGACATTGACCGAGCGACACGGTTGGGTATTAGCAAAGTATCGTATGCGGTGCCAAGGAGCGAGATGTATTCTTTTGCCCTGCAAGTTCCGTTGTCTCTTAGTCTTGTAATAAAAGCCGCGTCATCTTCGTTATTCAGAAGCAAATATAAATTTGGCAAGCTAAGTTCTTCTAGTTTCAGAACATCTAGCGCAGTTTCATATTCTTCGAGGTAATAATCGTATTCAAAGTCAACATTACCAGCCATATACTTGCTTTGAGTGCCCGAAAAAGCTGCCTCTTCCTTTGACAAAGGAGTTTCTATAGAGAAAACGCAGTCTTTATAAGTATTATAGTGCGAGGGCTTCTCATTATAAATAGACAAAGCTGTTTGTGGGTCTTTGCCTCGTGCCCAATGAAAGTCTTTAGTGATTGATTTGGTGAAATCAGACCAGCCACACTCCAAACATTCAGGATAAACACCATATTTTTTAGGATTAGCTACAAGTTTGACAATCTGGTGTTTTGCACTAAATGGTGGCTTGGCGCCTTCAGAGACCATAACAGGCCCATATTCTATTTTAAATAATTTTTCAACGACTGGCCGGCCAAAAGTAATTCTTCCAGTATCACCTTCTTTCTTAGCAGCCCACAGGCTACCCAAAGCAACTCTGAGAGCGTCTTTGTGCGCTGACAGGCTGTCTTCAGAAACGTAAATATATCTTTTATTTATACCCATGACATAACCTCTAGAGTAACCTCAATTGTGTGTCAACGGCTTGGATAGAATCGTTAACAGTTTTGACAGATCCAGCGGCGACGTTTCGATATATCTTTTGCTGTTCTATTAAATAGTTTTTAATTTGCACATCAGGACTCACACAATATTCTTTTTTATTGGAGGTATCTCCTAAGATAAAATACTGGTCACACGTTGAGAATTCAAATTCAGGGCACTCTCTCATTCCCCACTTTCTTTCGGAATAAGTTCTAAGACGGCACAGGATGGGTTTGGATTTAGCTTTTTGGTTCAGTTCGGCGGTCATGGGAATCCAAGATTTTACTAAACCACTGTTTGTCATTTTGTATTCCAATGCTTCGACAACTGCCATAGTTTCATAATTAAATAGTAGCATACCACTCAATTCGGGTATAGTCTTCAGCAGAGTTTCAACAGTCGGGGCGCCTAGAAGCGACAGCAGTTGGGGTGGCATACCTGATGGGCCGAGGGCACTGGTGCCCGATGGGCCAATTGTACCCGTAGTATCTATTGTGGGTAACCCAGCGCCACCGCCCGTTGATAAGCCTCCTCCAGTTGAGGACGAGGTTGTAGTTGAACCGAAGGGTGTGGCCGCGGTGATACCAGATGTGAGATCAATTCCTGTTACCGTTGGGGAGAAATCTACTGTTGTCCCGCCTGACGTCATCTCATCGGGTGTGAGCGCGGACTTAAGGAATTTGATTGGATCTCCACAGGGGTTTGGACAGCCATTAAACATACTGTCTAAAGATGTTGGGGGCGCGCTGTAGGGAACCATACACCCTGTTGTGTCACCAAATAAATCACTAGTTATACCGGCATCTGTTTCGCCCAGAATCGGAGACAAATCCGCGATGCCATAGTCGGATGAGGCGGCCTCATCTGTGTCATCCAAAATATTAATACTGATTGTGTCTTCCAGCTCGGATGAGAAAGACAGGCCTGAAGAAAGTGGGTCCGTAGCGGTCGATTTTGACATTGATTTTACATACGCGGCATAAATCTGCGAATAAAATTCAGGATTCTCATTGATTTTTGATAAATCATACTTCTGTTGGCCAATTTGTACTGTGGATGGCGTGAGAAAAGAAGAGAAGCCACCTCTTGCACTAAGTTTCTCTAGCGTCCCAGAAGGATCCCCGTTGCTTGCAAGCAATACTAAAAGATCGTCGGCCGAACCGCCGGCTAGGGAAGCGGTTCCGGTGTCTCCCATATACTTATCAAATTCCGCTGCTGTTCTTAGTTCATAGTCAGAGGGAGATATTTCTTTCATACCAGTTACGTTGTTTGGATTAACGCCCAAGAAATCAAACCATGTTTGTGATTTATTACAAGGGCAATGAATATCATCAAAACATTTTTCGAATTCTATAACATCTTTCATAGCTTTGGAACCATAGGAGTTAGAGTCTTTGTATAAAGTATCGTCTTTAATTATGAGATCACCCTCTCCCATTCTAAACTTCTTGGAGCCTAAAACTTTCTCTACTTCTCCTATTAAGATATCATAGATCTCAATTAAATTTCTAATTCCATCTATGTTTCCAGTTTCTGCGTTTGTCATAGCATACAAAACATCTACCATTTCATTTTTGTTAATATGTTCATAGTCAGTGAGGCAATTGAGTATATTAGATAACAAAATGATAGCATTATCGACTATAGTTAAGTAAGGATTGTCTCCTCTATCTTTATCTACTTTTCCCTGCGGGTCACAATGCACAAGGTCTTTGTATAATTTTGTAAACACATTTTTATGCTTGTCAATGTAGTTGTTGTCAGAAGATAGTTCATACCATTTTTGTAGCTTCTTGCGCATTAGGAAAAGCTCATTTAAATTCTCATTTAAAAATAAAGTAATTCCATTCCGGATTCTTACCAGAACACAATATTCATATTCTCCCACTTCTGGGAAATCATAGTCCATCCCAGTGAAGGTTCGAACTCCTAACATGTGGTTCATGTGGATTTCTTTGATGACTCCAATTTCTTCCGTTCTTGAATCGCATCCGGATTTCTTTGGTTCTATGGTAACTTCTCGTGTCTGCTCCATAAATTCATAAGGAGTGAACATACCAGTCGATTTATCCCCAGATACAGCCACTAGCTCGGCCATGGATTGTGACACCTCCCCATCTCTAATTAAACGATTAGAATAGCTACCTACCCTCCTTCGGCGAACTTCTAAAGATAAAATCTTAGAGAGGTCAAAGATCCTATTTTTGCAACAATCTGTTAACTGCTTATCAAAAATTCCGCCAAACTCTGTGCCTCTTAAAATTTCTTCTATATTGATGTCGAAATAAAACCTAGCTACTTTTGACAAAGACATGTCTGGTAGTCTTTTTGGTGATTCACATGACAGTCCAAAAAACGGTATATACTTTCTAGTTGTGCTAGGTGAGATGGACTGTATGCCTTGTGCTGGAGTCAGGTCGCAATGTATTCTCTTGCTTTTTGTAATACTTAAACCATTTTTTAATTTTGCATTCGTAGTTGAAAGTCTTGAAAGTATAGGCAAGTCTTCTATAGCATGTTTGTGTACACCCATGGCGCCCCGAGCTGACTGCACAACACCCTTAATGATTTTGTGGTTATGGCATATGCCATCTGGTGAACATGCTTCCATAGTTGACCCGTTCCCTCCTGCATCAACTTGATATTGATGGTGGTGGCCGGCCTGCATTGAAGTGGATCCCTTTCTGTTTGTTGGTCCATTCCACAATTTACCATTACTAGTGTTCTTGTAGACAGTGCCTTTCCTCTTAATTCTCGAATTCTCTATTATTGTTTCACTAATAGGAGTATTAATAATCTGTAAGGAAGGCGAAAGCTTAAGATTATAGTCTCTCACAAAGTCTTGAGTGTTGATCTTAGAGAAATAAAAAATTGTTAGATGATCGCATCTGGCCAGTTCTGGAAAATCTAAATCGAACCTATATGTGAATCGATAACCTCTCTCTGGCTCAGATGTAATTATTTCAAAGGGGTTGTCTTTAAGGTGGTCCATTGAAGAAAGGACTTTTCTAACAAACATATCTTTATACTCTGGGTTATGCAGAGCTTTAAACCTACCCTTTCTTAGCAGATTCGTCAGGCGTGGGTTTAGACTAGCAACTAAATGATGCTCTAGGTATCCCGCATTATCCTTCTCTTCACAAGCTCCGCATGAGTTATTCCCTTTGGTTAATTCTGAATACCATTCTCCTACGAAAGATCTTGTTTTGTCTGGAGTCATGGCTGGCGGTCTAGAGGTGTTGTCACCCTTTGGGGGGCTTGGGCCTCTATCTAAAGACGGAGGTCGGGCTCCAGAATCTGGGCAAGGTGGAGTAATTTCTAGGTCAGGAACAGAAACGTCAACTGAAATAGAGGGAGAAACTATTATATTGGAATCTGCTTGTACATCACTGTCATGAGAACTGACGGTGATGTTGTCAAAACTTGCTTCGTGCATTATGTCTAGTTGCATTTCTGCCATTTTAAATCTGATTCCTTAAATATAAATAGTGTTTTATAAAATTAATCTGTCTCACACACTTCATCCAATTCACCAGAAATTGTATGTGGCGTGTATATTGCTGTCGAGCCTAATGGAGTTTTTAAGTCCGGGCATTCTATATCGAGATCTAAGTATATATCTTGCTTCTTTAAAGATTCTATAGATTCACACAACAATTCTGTCTCTATTTCGTGGTCGACTAAAATATCAAAATAATATTCAACGTTTTTTGGAGTTAGATTACTCATATTCTGAGCCGGAAGCTCATCAATTAGTATTCCATTTTGGACTTGAGAAGGTTTTTCTTTAAAATATAAAGGCTTTAGGATCGTCAATTTAGTGGCGGGTGTGTTTTGTACGTCACGCTCCTTAATTCTAGAATCTTCTTCTTCCTCTATTAGGTAAACCTCAATGTCAAAATTATCTTTTTCAAATTCTACATTTTCTTCCAGAGCCCGAAGAATTAGTTGTTCTGGTTTGACAGCAATATAGGAACCGTCATTAAAATATTTTGAAGCTAGTTCTGGATCTTGTTGGAATACAGTGGGCTGGCCTTGTATAGACAGTGCAGTCTGATATTCAATGTCCACTTCTATCTGTGGGATTTTTATTGTTTGATAGCTAGATGTCATATAAGGTACAGCAGATTTCATTTCTCCTTGAAGAGTGAGTAGAGACCACTTAGGAGCGTTTTTTGATATCATATCAGAGCTTCCCAACGGATTAACAAATGTAAAGTGTCTTTCTACGTTGTGTTGGAAACTTTGGTACGCGTGGTTTTCATCAAGACTACCAAAATTATGCTGTGACCTAAGCAGAGGAGTGTCCTTGCGGATGGTACCATCTATATCGTTTTGGTCGTAATTCACACTACCTGTGCCGGCATACTGAGGATCATACAAAACATTGTTATCAAAAAATGCATAAAAAGATGGTTTAAATTTACCCTTTGATAATAAATGTTTTCCGTATTGAGTAAGTTCTATGTCTAAAACTTCTTCTTTTTTATCAAAAAATTTCATTGGTATCGGGCTCCATCACTTATTATATTTATCTGTTGTTTGGTTTGCGCGTTGGGTTGTGCCTCTAGACTTACCTCTCGATAGTCGAGACGCTACTGCGGTGCCAGTTGCTTTTTTAGCTTTGCTACTGACACCAGTTGTTGCAAGCGAAGCTTTGGAGGTTTGATTCGAGGTGGTTGTTGTAGTTGTCTTAATATCTTGTGATGGCAAGGATGCCGCTTTTAATTCATTTTCAGATGCTTGCTTGGACATATTGTCACGTCGTTTTTTTAGTTTCGTCGCGGGTCGGAAATCCTGTTCTGTTTCTTCAAAATCGTCACTAAATTTAACGCTAGCATCAATCTTTATAAATTCTACCAAGGAAAAATTATCATATGGCCAGTTGTAACTGTACTCGCCCAAGCCAGTTTTGCTTGCATCGCTTGTATTAGTTCTACCGATCTGGTATGAAGATTTGTATCTTGAATCCGAGTATTTTTGATTTTCAATAACTTTATTAAAATAGTTAGTATTTGCTTTTTGTTTTACCTTAAAAACCATCCATCGTAAACGATCCTGTATTGGTCGCTTCGTTGTGCTAGCGAGTTGGCCCATCATTTCATTGGTAAGTAGTCGATGGCTAACTGTTGAAGATGCGGTTTTTATTCGGCGTCCAGATGGAGGTCTTACATTTTGCCATATGTGTGATAGATCATCCTGATCGAATGAGTGTTCAAACTCAAAAATATACATAGCAAAAGGCTTGACCTCAGACGGGTTTTTCAAGAAATCCATAGTTGGTGGGAATACATAATCCTTCATCTTTGAGACCATATCAATTATTGATTGTCCCGGATTTGCTTTAGTTTCAAGGCCTTCAATAATACGCTGGGCACCTTTGACCGAGTTCTTAGGTATAGAAAAGAATTTTCTTCTATTGCGTACTTGAATGTACGGTATAGCAACAATAGCTTCTTTAACTGTTCTTTTTGAGGCTATCTCTCCTAGTCGTGCGCTCTTCTTATCAAATTTTACCTTATCAAGTAGCGATTTTACATCACCTTGGTTGTATGCAGCCTTATAAGTTGTATAATCTCTACCTAAAGGATTATTGCCTATGTTCGGCTCTTGGGCATTCGCATATCCAGACCCTTGGCCCGCGGATGATGAAATAAAGGCAGGAACTCGATTTTGAAGCCACTGGGGGTCTATGTCTTCAATTTCCAAGAATATGCCATCTTTAGGATTTTGTGGGAGCCTTCCAAATTGGTGCCACATACCAACCGGAATAGAATGTTTACCGAAGGTAGCTTCTTGGCGATCTGCGCGTTTAAAGTTAAGCATCGGTGTTTCCATCTTTGGTTGAATTGTCCAGACATTCGAGCGCTCTGCTGGGTCGTCGGAAATTCTTGTTTGTGAACCATCCGAATTATGTTCAACACTCTTTATCGCAGTTACACCAAACAAATTAATCGAATGGGATAATTGCATAGAATAAAGATTAACATTATCATGGCCATATGGCTGTGCGTTGTTTGCAGTGCCGACATGTTGCGGGTCAAACCTCCACTGGTAAACCTGAGAACCTGATATAATATCAGCTAAGGTTGGTTGGAAGTCTGATATGTGATGATAAACAATATCTGCCCACGCTTCTCCGTTGAAATAAGGCGGAGTGAACCCGGGATTTGAACCAAATAGACTATCCATAACTATAGGCGACTCCATCCCCGAAGCAGAAGCTTCGGATATATTATTACGGCCGGAGGTTGGTGGCCCGAATGCAAATGGAGCACTGTACATTGTAAATGTTTCTCTCAGGCCGGCAGTCTCTGTATCAGCCAAGCTGTTATGGGGTGTTAAGTAACCCCTTGTAAAGCGAGAACCAACTTGTCGCGGCTGATTATAACTTTGCCTCATCTTGACTCTCATTCCATAATATTGGCCTTTCGCGAATGTTCCAAATTCTTTCTCTGGGCGTGATGCGAAAGTCGTTAATTCTCCCTTATTGTTGGGGCCGGGTAAGAAGAACTCTATCATCGAAGCCAGAGCATTGTGAGCTTTCATTTTGTATAATGGGTCTCCTTCTCCGCCCCATGCTGAGGTCAAAGGCAGTGAGGCACTAGGACTTGGGAACATATCAAAAAGACTTTGATTAGTTAAATACTTTTCTGGCTCGACAGTTGCCTCGAAAGGCACTAAGTAATCCCACCCGTTAAGGGCTCCATTGTCATCTCTTTTCGGATGGCTGCTAGTACCCAAAAGGAAAAAATCAGTAGATGCTGATGTTTCTGATACAAGAGGCTTGTGTATATTAAATGTCCCTGTCATGATTGGGAAATTAACCGCGACACCTGCTTTGATTGTGTTCATCCAGATACCGGGTGCAAACATCGGTGTCGCGAACGGCCGGTGGTTCACATTGGGATAATCAGAATTTAAAGTACTGCCGTGCTCGGTTGTTGCAGTGGTTTTCACAAAATCGTAATATGAGCCACTAAACTGCTCGAAAACTTCTCCTAATAACTCTGAAGGATAAAAGCCATCATAAGGGTTGAATTTCATAATTGCTTTGCAAGACAAAGTTATGTCAGATGGATCTAAAATGTCTTCGTGTTCATTCCTCATTGTTTCAAAGTGACGCATAAATTCACTATTGGTGAATGTTTTATAAAAATCATCTTGTCCACTATTCTGTGGAATAGTTCCGGTTAATTTAGAGGAACCTACTATCTGGAAAGATGCAGACGGCTCAGCTAAAAAGTTACCATTCTGAGTTTTAACATAATATTCAATGTGATCGCTTATCCTAAATTCTGGAACCACAGAATAATCTTTGTTTAGTAGTCTTAAATCATTTACCCAATCGTCATAAGTGTTATCGAACGGTGCAGAGGACTGGGATACCCAAGTATTAGATTTGTCATACGCGCCGGCTTGTTCGCCAGCTTGCCATGCTGCTTGGCCACCGAGTGGCTCGATATAACTTAAGAAGCCAGATGCAAAGGCTGCTGGTATAGGACCCTGTGGGTTGGGGCCCGTGCGGGATTTTGCCGAGCCAGTGCATGGAATTGTGTTTCTCAGTGCATATAAGATTGATGCCGTTACCGAGGATGATGCTTCGTAATTTTCTCGGACGTGTGTTTTGTTGTTTTGTAAAATACCGCTGTTGTCAGCGGCGTGCAAGGCGGATTTGCCGGCAGTTGTAAAATCTTTGTGCTCATCAAGATTCCACATACTGTAAGTATGGTTTAGTTTATTTCCTGTTGTAGAGAAAGGATGAAGTATGCTAAGCCATTTAGTTGTGGAGTCCCGATTTGCCCTATCCGTTTTCCAAAAATTGTTAGCATAACTGTTTCGTCTTCTGATCTTGTCTAAATACGCATTTTCTGCTTTAGGAAAAATAGTCTGTTTAACATTAAGAGTGTTTAGTTTTGGACGAGTTTTTCCGTAACTCAGCAAAGTTGTGGCTGACAGATCCACTGTCTCGGACAGAGAGGCAAGTGGCGGAGCCGCGGCGTCTGGCGATATTTCGTTGCCGTGTTTGTATATGCTTGTAATTTTTAGATGCGTAGGAGGACAAGGATTCTTGTCTGCACAAGTTTTAACTGTTTCTTCCAATAAAGGATTTACAAAATAGTCAACTAAGTTTCCATATGTTCCTTTAACATCAGTAGAAGTTATCTCACCTTTTACTGTATGAGATACTCCATATTCATTTGGATAATGAACTGACACCACTGGCGGCTCTTGGAAAGATGCCAATTCTCCACTTCCTAGTCTGCGATATGTATAGAATGGGTTTTCGTGAATTGCTATAGAAACACTTTGTGTGTTTATAACATAGAGATTTTTCTTTCTCCATTCTCTAACTACTGGGTGCTCTCCTACTCTGATTTGTTTCCATGATGGATAGCCGCGATAGCCGCGGTGGTGGATAAGACTATTTAAATAGCTTCCTGTTGGAATTGCTACTGTAGCATTTGCTCCGTCTGTTGGGCCGGGGACATCGGTTTTTAGATAATCACTAATTGGAGTGGTTAGAGGGTATCCTAACCTTCCTAACGAAGAACTAACAGGCTCATAAATATACTTGTTGAGGCCAACCGTATCAACATAATGGCCGGCCGCGTCGATATAGTCGAAATCTTCATTTTCACCGTCGGCTTCAGAAATAGTGCCACCAAAGATATTTCCGGTAACAAATAAAATTGATGCAGCGGTACCATTGTCGCTCTCGTATAATCCGTCTAGCCTAGCTACATGACCCAATTCTTCTGCCGATATCAAAGATGACGAGATCCATGAATATTGGGTATCGCTTCTTGGAATAGAGTGCTGAATGTAGAAGTTATCATATTGTGTACCTGTTATTACGGTACCGGCTTCATTATCTAAAACACTTCCACTCTCGAACTCCAGTCTTTTTAATCTGTTTCTATTTACTTTATGGAAGCTAGCTGTGTAGTTTGTCGTGTAATCAGCGGATATATCACTTGGGCTCCCAACTGAAACACCATAACCGGTTCCACTGGATTTGCGCAGTCCATATAACTCCGACCTTTCGGTATGAAGAGAGTTGAGGGGCTGGCGCACAGTTGAGTTTCTAGAATTGAGATCATTATACGGAGAAAATTGAGCGGATGCTAAGTCAAGGCCCGGGCCACCGTTGCTATCTCCAGCTGTTTCAGGTCCACCCGGAGCCGAGAACCTCTCAACAAATACATGTTCGGTTCGTTCTCTAACTGGCTTAGCATAATCTATGAGGCCCTCTACTAGTGCATCACCTACCTCAGTAGTGTTAGTCGCGCTGAATCCTTCTGCACGGGTGAAGGCGCGATTGTTAACGCTTCTGTCAGATGTTTGAACAATTTCATAAACTTTGCTGTAGTTTCCGACTGAAGCGTTAAGCGTTCCGGAGACAATCTGAGTAGTCTTAGAAGACGTCATCTTAATATTTTTAATATTAACTGGTCTTTTAGCTACTTCGTCTCTGTAATAATGTGCCGATGGCCTATCGTAGGAGTTTATGTCTTCATTGTGTCTAGACTTTATATCAAAATTTCCAGCAGATGGTGAATTCCATTCAAATTCCCAACGTTCCGGTCTGGTTTCATTGGTATCAATTGGGTGCGAAGTTGGATCATGCTCACCTGCCACAAAAGATCTGTTGAGATCAACGTGCCTATGTTGGTTACCACCAACAAACTTTTCTGTAAATGGGCCTTGCATAGGAACTTCGTAATCATCTCCGTATACGTCAGAGTGCATATTCGTCAGATCAATGTTGTGGCCCAAGATCCCTAGTTCTGTTAATGACTGATAACCTGTCTTTATTGAGGAGCTATACATTGTAAATGGTGTTACTAAAGACCCTTTGAACTCATTATCCCCATCTATATCTTTTATTTCAGCTTTAAAGCTTTTCCTAATCTTCCTTAATTCAGGAGGTATTAGGTTGTCCTTAACGGCCTCTATACTTTGGGAATGAGCGGCAGGATAAACACTGATGTCGTGGCTGTCATAATCTGCCACAGAATTAACAATATCTGGCTTCTTATTATGAAGGCCCGGCTTGTTTAATCCGTAGTTTGAGCCGCCATGAATTGGTTTTTCCACAGAGGTACCAAAGCGATAAACCTTTGTAAAGTTTCGAAGGGCGTATGCTGAGCCTGTGTATTCGGTTTTGTCTGACTGTGCGTGGATTGGGCCTGTCCCTGAGATATGAGACGGGGCGATTTGCCTATAGTGTTCTCGGTCGGCGTCGACGGCATCG
>Ga0098059_1000761_pt1 | contig 17447 bp, 15 predicted proteins | sample 20_taG_FD_92580 | JGI IMG/M metagenome (GOLD analysis project Ga0098059, IMG submission 92580) | Marine viral communities from the Subarctic Pacific Ocean - 20_ETSP_OMZ_AT15318 metaG | ecosystem: Environmental > Aquatic > Marine > Oceanic | place: Subarctic Pacific Ocean | collected 2015-01-19
CCTCAAACGATCTGTTAAAATTGTTATTCCCGTTGTCTAACAATCTGATTTCGTTCTTTCCTACATCAGTGCTCCAATGGTTAATGTCTGGAGTCGATGACCCTCCAAGCGTAAAAGTAAATGTATCGTTAGCCCCGCCAGCATAGCTAAGGGCTTTAACATAATACTGAACAGCAGATGGCTCTTTATAGTCGCCGCCAGCACCGCCTGCTCCACCTCCACCGCGAAGAACCACTCGCATAAATGTCTGGCTATTAGGAATAGACTGATCATAAAAAGCGTCTCCACCTCCAGAGTATATTAAACCAGTGTCAGCATCGACTGCTGAGAACCCTTTAACGACCTGCGAATAACCTCCAACAGCTTTGGAGTAAGCTGAGTATTCCCCGTCATACGATTTCCCAACTACGAAATAGTTGTAGCGATGCCCACCGTTTAGTGAGTTCAGCAGGTTGCCATCGGCGTCCACGCTGCTCATCTGGTTACCATCCCAGATTTTACTGCCGTGCTCATCAAGAAAAGTGCAGGAGCTATCTGACCGCATGCATATCGTACTCGCCGATGCCTGCCTCCAGTTCGGAGAAGTCCACACCGCCCTGTCTTTTACAAGTAGCTTTGCATCAGCCCCGGGCAGATGGCCTTCCTCACTGTCTGGGAGCACCCCACTCAGTGAACCGCTAAGGGCTGTCGCACCTACAATGGCTTTTGCGTTAGTTGTCATCACGGTTCCGTTATCGAACGTGATCTTCTTGCCTGACTCTATCTCCTCAAGCAATGGCTCAACATTTACATTAGTCGCATTTGCGGCGTATTGAGTTCCCGGGCTATCGTGATTAACGGTAATGGTAGGTGTCCTGTATATGTTATATGTAACCGCTTGATCCACATGCGCCCAGACAAGCAGTATTCCCCCTGTGCTCCTAGTCGCGGGGGCGGCTATAAGCTGTGTCACCTTAGGGATAGAACCGCCTTGGCCACCCCCTATCGGCCCAGTAGGTGGGCCAGATGTCCCAACCTCAATGTCATCGCATTTAATCTGACAAAGCTCCTGCTTAAATTCCTCTGTAAACGACCCGTCATCGTTGTAAACGTAACTCATCCACGCATATATCTTGCGCGGAAAATCTATGATTACCTTTTTAAGCCTGTCGCATACACCGCTATCCACATTAGGCAGGGTGTTCTTAATTTCGTTTGGTGTTACTGGTGATGGCATTTTTATCCCCTTGATTTAATACTTCCAATGTATACCTCCTTACCGTATGTCAAAGGCATATCATTAAATTCTCTCTCTGTGTAAATATCAAAAACCCCTGTCGGGTTATGTGCCTCATGCGTCCATAAAGGAGCATAAGCCTCTGGATTTTTCCCCATCATGTAATCCCTAATAGCTGTTGGTTCATAGCAAGGTATCTCGTTTTGCCAACGCTCATCCATTAAGGACATTAATGGAGAGACACTATTTACATCCCCGTTAACTTTCCAAGGCTCAGTTAAGGCATCTTTAGTGCGGCCATTATTAAGTATGATCAGCCTGATACCACTGATAAAAGCTAGGAATGGTTGCTCCTTCATTATTCTTCCGTCCTTAACTTCAAGCGGAAACCTATCGTCTCTGTTTACATCTCTGGAGCCAACTGGCTTGGTGTGGTGAGAGCTTATATGTATTCTAAAATTCCTAATCTCCTCTCCAAATGTTGATTGACTCACTACTGAAACATTTCTTAATTCAACCTCCACGCCAAACGCACCCTGCTTAGCCCCGTTGCCAAGCTCAAAGGGAACATGCGATTTATTGTTATTATAATATATAGCTCCCTGTACTGGGGGATGTCTTTCACTTTTACTTTCTTGAACAAGACCTCTTAGTGGGGGCACATGCCCTGTAATTTGAACAATCACCCTGTCCCATCTACTTATAAAGCCCCCTGCTTGATCAGAACCACCGCTGCCGCCTTCAATAGGAACAGATTCATGCACTGTTCCCCTGTTTGAAGTCCAAGCCCATGAAACAAACTTATTAAAATTAGTGTTGTCATCCAGCCCTGTATCAAAATTCACCCCGAAAGGTGTTCCATTCCTAATGGCCACTATCTTCTTACCTTGGTGGCATTTTAAATCTACATTTTTAGTGTTCTCCCAAAAGAAAAACTCCTCATAATTTTTAACTGTAGGCTTGCAGCAATCCCCCGGGTCACCGGGGGCTGGGTTGTTTGGTGGAGGAACCACAGGAGGTGTGATTGGCTCGTCTGGCCAACCATCATCAATAGCGTCATCAGAAGGCTCACCTGTGCCGTCTTCATTTTCCGATCCGCTGTCTCCAGTATCGGGCTCACCTTCCTCTACAGGCTTACCGCCCAAGCAACCAGTACCACATGTTGCGATCTTGAATGCATTAGACATATCGCCATCTGATGCGTATGCCCTGCGATACCAACGCCAGAACAATATGGCGAACTGGATATACTTCACGAGCCCTTGGGCAATAGTGTCACGCTCCTCAGGGAGAAACCGTTCAAAGTCTTTTGGTGTGATCTTGCTAGGCATTTACCGCCTCCTTAAATTCACACTCTGGATTAATGTTCACGCGAATGTGGTCGTTATAAAACTGAAGTAGGTCAGCATGTTCCTCCCTGTCTGACTCTGCCAGCATGGTGAGGAATATCCTGCCCAGTATCTTTGCCTTGTAATCCACCTCTTGGCCTCGTGCCTGCACACCCCCCAAGTCTAAATGGAAATGAAATGAAGTTACCTGTCCTGCCTGCACATGTAATCCGTTGTCGATCTTCCAACCTGTGTGCTCTAGCGCTTGCTCGCATGGCACATCCATGTACGGGCTCATGTCTCCGTAGCCTTGAAAGTGATAACTCTGTAGTTGCTCGGTGGCAGGAAAAAACTTCACATCGTAAACCTCGTCGGCGCGGGTTAGGCACTCCTGCTCGTAGTAAACGCTGTCGTTGATTGTTGCCTCTCGCCACCAGTCAGTGAAGTCCTTGCACTTGGTGTAGACCATTGAACCTGTAGCCAGCCCATACTTGGACTCCATCTTCTCCCTCCAAATATCATCCTTGTCTAAAAAGTAGTTGGCGCATTGAGGGTAAAGCCCAACCTCTGAATCGTAGACCACATGAGTTGGGTTGACGTAGTAGATGTCTCCATCAACAAACAAGGTGTTGTTGTTTTGACTAAGCGCATAGTCCACCACATCAGGCTTTCTGAACATAAGCTCAATAGGATGAAAGAAGTGCCAGTCCTCGTTAAACTTATTAGAGCCGCCGTTAAATATTCCATTCAGAATCTTGTCGTTCGACTTCTTGTCCACATCCAGTTTTGTGTGTACGTCCTTAATTCCTAGCTGCTCAATAACGCTTCGGGTTTCTTGGTCGCAAACAACATAGATGGGCTGGTCGTGAAACTTCCTAATCGAATACAGGCTGAACATTCCCTCCCATAAGCCCTTGGAGTCAATGATGGTACAAAAGCTCTCAGGCCCGGGGTTGTTCCCGGGCTTGTACTCTCGCCTTCTTATTTCCTCCAAGCCAAGCATTAGGTGCAAAGATTTTCGCTGTCAAAATTGTCCGTAAAAATTGTTGTCTTGGTTCCGTCATCCTCGATCCGAACAAGTGTGGCCTCACCAAATAAAACACCAAAAGGAATCGGCCCTATAAACTCATCAGCCCCACTTGTTTGGTATCGGTTGCTTTCAAATCTTTCATTCGGAACCATAAAACCCTTGAAAGTCCAGAACCCGCCATACTCCCTGACAGATACAGGGTTAACCGCATTGCTACACCCCTTACCCTCAAACACTTTATCCTCAACGGTGAATGTATATGGGTTTAAGTTCCACCCAAGGGGATACTGTTCAACCCTGATCCTAGCCTGCTGCCCATCTGCATCAAACTGCACTCGATATTCTTTAAAAGATGACATGGGTTCGATTGTTAAAACCTTCTCAGCCACGGTATCTTTCAGTTTTCGTGTGCAAAGCCGTGCAGTGTTGTCCTTGAACCCCCATTGAACTGTGCCTACAGAGTCGGGCGAATCTGCATATCTTCCTTGATCTAGTTCACCCTCCTGTGTCCCTCCTACAGACACGCGAACCGTAGAACAAAGCTGATTCCCAAGATTGGGAAAGTTTACCTCCCTGTTACCCGCCAACTTAACAACCAACTCATACTTGCCAGCAGTTAGAGTAAACTCATCCTGTGTTTGAATCCCCCCAAACTGCTCATCAAACGGAGCCCAGAATCTCTGGCAATTAGTGCCAGATATTTCATTTATATTTGTTGATCCAATAATCGTGCCGCGATTACCAATCAACCCAACATACTGGCCATTACCCGGGGCAAGGGAGTTCCAAATATCAGCCCCCATAATATCCACCCTGCCCTTAGTTACCTCCCAGTTTTTAAATCCATAATAGTTATAGCGATCCTTTAGGCATGGATTCTCATGCACCTCGCTAGGTGGAGCCACATAATGACAAGGGCTGCCGCTCTGGTTGTTATCGCAGATCAGCTTGTGAATCTTCTGGAACACATTAACCAGTGAAGCTGTGTCGGCAGCAGTGTAGTAGAGGTTACATGATGCGATGTCTGTTCCGAGAAACTGGTCGATTGTTCTTGAGGTTCCGTCACATCGCCTGATTTGTTTACCGCCGCTAGTGTGAAACCCAACAGCCACTATCATCGTGTTGGCAGCATTGCGTGCCGCCTTCAGCGTGCCAGCAGCGTTACCAGTGCCTGATGTAACAGGGAACGTAAACTGGGTTGTGCTGGTAACCGTAATGTAGTGAAGGTTGTTGTACTTTGCGGCATTAGCACCTGTGGCCCCGGTGATGTGAACATTGTCGCCCGTGGAAAATCCGTGAGCAGCCGATGTTGTGGCTGTGGCTGTTCCGCTCGACTCAGTAATCGAGCTTGCCGTTCTCTCCACATCAGCCTTGATGGTATCTGCTATTACCTTCGGATACTTACCACTCTCACAAACATTTTCATGGCCATCAGTGAGGAGGACGATGACTTTTCTTTTGCTAAGAGTTCCATCGCTTTTAAGAAGTTCGTATGCAGCGGATAACCCACCACCTATACCCGTGGCGCATGTTTTCAGACTCGTACTCTGACCGCCACATTCATCTGAAACTTGTATATCCGCTACACCAGCAAGAGCAGACTCCTTAGTTGGAGCCAGCTTGATATGCGTGGTGACATTGGAACCAGTTTCTTTATTCCCTGCATACGAAAGAACTGCGATTCGGTCATAGTCTCCAGATGTACTAATCCCTTCCTGTTCCATGTCAGGAAGGTTCGCCCCGCCAATGAGTGCGGCACTGGCCTCCTTGGCAGAATCCAACCGACTCACACCTGAGGAGTTTTTGCGAAGCATTGAACCGCTTCGATCCATAACCAAAACAATATCCATCCCGACCCTTAAACAGTTGTCGGTGATGGTTAACGGGGCTGATGCGGTAAATCTGTCTAGCTCTCTGACTGCATCGTCTGTAGTCCCCCAATCCCAAATCGTATAGGAAGCGAACACATCAACGCTTGTGTCAGCAGATACCTCCCCTATGTCGAACTTGCCGTCTACGGTGTGTGAGGCGAGCGATGCATCTGATGTTGACCAGTCACACACATCGGTTACGACCTTGTACTTTACCTTGCCGTCAGCAAAAACAAACTCCAGCTTGGCATCAAACTTAGCAACCTTGCCCTCTTCCACTTGAGCCCCAGATGACGGCTCAATGATCAACCTCCCTATTGACGGAGGGTTGGAGCACTTAGTTGGATTCAATGCTGCATACTCATGGTCACTGCAATTCTGGTCATCAGTAGTAGGCGGCACATAATCATCTTTTAAGACATCGGCCTGAGGGGTGGATGCCTTCTTTAAACAGTCTGCTGTCTTGACGTTATCGAAATTCATTATGCGTAGGTCGTTGAGGTTGCGTTAGCTGCCTTGGTTAAAGTCAGGGTGTCTTGAACAGTTCCGTCGAAATCATAAAACTCAAACTTGAGAGTATCACCTGATACGGTTCCTTTGAGTGCGCCATTCTTGGCGTTGTATTGCTTTACGCTTGTGATCCCAGAAGCCAAGTTGGGGCTTCCGCTCCACGCCCTAAGGGGCGCACCCCCTGCTCCGTTAACAATGTACGGGAAGCTGTCTGCATCCTTTAGACGCTCATAGCTATGGGAGTGACCTGTGATTACAGCATCTGCCCCCAATCCCGGGAAGTCCCAACGCATATCAGTTTGGCCCGGGGCATAAGTTGTCTCCGATGAGTGGGGGCTGTGGTGGAAATACACAACTTTCCAGTGGGCCTTGGATGACGCCAGCTTACTCTGTAACCAGTCAGCCATTATGGATTCCTCTCCACGGTGCTGGGTTGCAGAGCCTGACAGGACATCAGGCTCAACTACGTCTCCGTCAGTTGCGATGCCGCTGTTAAGGCAAAAGAAGTGGATACCGCCACGCTGGAAGTCGTAGTACCTCTCGTTGCCCGGGAGACTAAAGTAGCCTTGAAATGCCGAAAGGCTGTCCAAGCTATAGTCATGGTTGCCAACGGCTGGGAAAAACTTATTCTCCGTGGCCGTGGATGTGTAGGTGCTGGACTGGCCAGTGCCAAACGGGAAGATATAGTCGCTGTAATGTTGGCCGACGTTGACATCGTAGTAATCCTCCCCTGAGTCCATGTCGCTGCCGTCCGTGTCATAGCTATTGTCGCCAGTTGTGATAATAAACTGAGGGCTCCAGCCTTTAACGAGTGTCGCCACCTTGCCAGCATTGGTTCCATCGTAGTCTCCCGATCCAGCCGAAGCTCCAAAGTCTCCGATCTGGGCAAAGACATATTCAGAGGTGACAGTTGCGGCATCCGTTGTGCCAGCAGTTGATTGCGCGTCACGCCGAGCAGCAAGAATGTCAAAAGCCTCATCGCAATAAAGGAACGGCTTAACCTCATTCTCTTTCTTGCACTCGTACAGCAGATCAGCCAGCGCCTCGTTGTACTCTACAGTCAGGAACTTGTACTTTTCGTAATCACTGTCGAAGTCCCTCGCGAACTCCTTGTGCACATACAAGCGAACAGCACGCCTCCAATCGGATGAATCATAAACAATGTCATCATCTGAATAGTTTTGCTTCAGCCCACTCCACTCAACAACAGCCACCTCGTAGCTGTTAATCCAAGGCGACACATAAATCTTACCGTTCTCGACTGCCCAAAGCCCGATCAGCGCCCTTGGGTGCTTCGTTGTTTTCTTGGTGGCAGTGACTCCGCTGACAGTTACGGCAAAGTCACTGTCTTCCTCTGGGTATTTAAATCCCAGCGGCAGAACATCCATGCCCTCATTGGCAGGAGGGTAGATGCTTCTTATGTACGCAAATGCGTGGCACTCAACCTCATGTTTCGATGTCTGCTTGAACACCGCAGGATAGTCCTCATCAATATCTTGAATGGTATAAAGTCTTTCGATCCTGCCCTTGGGCGCATCGAATACTGTCATACCTCTCTGGTAGTATGTTGAGCACTGCGGATAGCGGTTGATGTTCTTCTCTTGGAAACATGGGATATACCGCTGCAAGCTGACTGCCGCCGATGCAAAGTTCTTTTTGATTGGGGCAAGCAGATTTTCTGGAACCCCTTCGGGCCAAATATCTGCGCTTAACTCTGATACGAAGTCATTAAATTTCATTTAGGTTTGGAGCGTTTAGAGGCTGTCGGCTTGTAATCTTCTGGCAAAGGTAAAGCCTGATTAGGGCTGGCAGGTTCATCGCTTTGCACAGTTGCACCCACCTCGATTGTTTGAGGGCTGAATGTTGGGTCTTGCGCCTGACTGATTCCCCCAATTTCCTCGCGCACCTGCGGTTTTAAGGAGGCTGATGACCTGTTTTTTTTTAAGTCCTCGTAGGTATCCTTGTCGATCTGCTCCAAACCGTAGGTTCCAAGCATACTTACAAGAGTTTCCTGTATTTCGGGATCGGTAACTTGGGCTACCCCTTCGATTTGAGATACAATCTCCAACTCAAGGTATCCTCCATTTTTCAATGGTACAGGATTACGAGGGTTCCCCTTTTTCCAGTAGTGCGTTTTCGGCTTCGCCATAGCAGTCGGTAGTATAACAAAAAACGGGAGGGTCGTGACAACCCTCCCGCTGATGCTTATTCCTAGATAACAGTAGCAGTATTAGGAAATAGTATTAAGCGTTACCGTGTGCTGGCGTCTGGTTGTCGAAGTTCTCGATGATTAAGTTATCGGTAGGACACTCAACAATCGCTGTCCAAGTCTGGGAGTTAAGAGTAACTTCCTTCGTTGGGTTTTTCATTACGCAAGCGTAATCCTCGTTAACCTTGGCCAAGTCCTCCAACTCACCAGTTGTGTGAACCACACGATTGGAGTCAATCATGCCCGGGTAGATGCCGCCACCCAGATCAAGGATCATCAAGAAGCGACCAGTAGAACCGTCAGCAGCGGCATTACCAGTATCGGCTGACCGATATGTGCGAACATCGCCCAAAGCGGCAACAGTAGCCATATCATCAAAGAACTCGTTCGTGATGACGTTCATCTGAACCCCAGCAGGGTGATGCAGGTTGTAAGATGTGGCGTAGAACCCACCAAACAAGTTACCTCCATCCATGTTGTAGTTCACATTATCAAGACCTTCTGCCTTATAGTAGGCCATCATCGCCTTCATAATCCGACGAGCCGTAGTTGAATCTGTAAATACATCTACAGAATCGGCTGGCTTGCCCTGATCCTTACGAGAACGAACCAACTCAAACAGCTTGTCGAACAAGTCTGTTTCGAGGTTTAGCTGCCCTCCTTGCTTGTCCGTCACGCGGCCCGTGTCCTGCAACTGGCGATAAACACCAGTGGCATTGGCGCGGTAACTGATGAACTTATTCTCCATGCCAGAAGTAAGTTCAGTGTTCCCCGGGTTGTAGGAGTTGATCTGCTCAAGCGTGCCCTGATAACCAGAGAGCGTTTGGCCATTAAGCGGCTGCCCAAAGAAGAACTGGTTAACCCATTCTTTCTGGAACTGTAAACCCAACTGCTTGTTGCGTTCTGCCAGCGGAACATCACCAAACTTCTGGAAGTAGGCGTTGCTTCTCATCATGCGCTCAAGCCACTCCTTGTAGAATTGATCCACGCAGAGAGAGTAACGCGAAGTCTGGAACCAAAACGGAACGTGCTTCAATGTATTGAGAGCAGGGCGAGCCTCGCACCATTTCTCAAAATCAGACACGTTGTTGGAACCAACGACAACTACGCCGCCTTTAGCCCTTGAAACCAAGAGGGACAATGCGGTTTCAGCAACAGAGCCACCAACCTTAAAGTCAGCATCCCAGTCGCCAGCAGCAGCCGAGCCTGTTGTGCCCAACTTGATCGAAGCGCCGCCGCCGTAACCGCCAATGAATTTACACTCAATGTCGATGTATTCAGAAGATGCAGTCGATGTTGTTGCGCCAGAACCCGTCTTGCCGCCAACAGATTTAACGACCTCAAACTCCAATCGGTATGCGCTACCAGTCGAAGTCTTAACGAAGTAATGGAAGTGCATGCCCGTGGCAAAATAACTAGCCGAGTTTGGCTGGTTGCCATTTGCGGGAACCTTCACCTTAATGATGTTGTGGTTCTTTGCGTCTGCACCCAGCCCAGAGGTGATCAACTTGTCATCGTCGTGAGCAGTGACAAGTGTGGTTCCACTGGTGGCATTCATGGTCTTGTATTCAAAGGTATAAACCCTTTCAACCAGCCAGTAGTTGTCTTTAATAACATCCTTCTGGGCAGCTAGAATAAAAGGATCAACCTCAAATCCAGAACCTTGAATCTTCTTGGTGTTGACTAAATTTCCAACGCTTTTAGCACTAGAAACTAACCAGTCATACATTCCATACTGACGAGCGCCACATGTTGCCAACTCCATCTGGGTTGTTAACAGGTGAGTCATGTCCCTATAATTACCACTCGACTTAAATATATCATCCAAGTCTGCGGGTGCAGCCAGTCCTACATTGGATCGCGTGATTGTTCCGCAGGATGCATAGGAATTCCAAACAGCAGTTTTTGCTGATATGGGATTCCCCTGCGAATCCTTTGCCGCAATCGTATCCTGATACAGGTTAGCTTGGTCAGTCCCATGCCCAGCATGAGCGCCATCGTTTACATTTGCCGTAATAGCCATAATATTTTCCTCCGTTAAGAGTTAAGGTTGGGATTGTATCATCCCCATAGAAACTTTTTCAAAGTTGGCAGATCACCGAGATTGTTCTTCCCGGGGTTGCCAGTGCTTGTTGACGAAACAGCTTCTCCGCTTGTTGCTGGAGGTTGAGGTTTCGTAGACTTAGAGGGGTTAATAATATTTTTCACTGAACCGCTCTGGGAATTTTTTGTCCCAGAAGGTTTTTTAGAAATATATTGTTCAAATCTGTCCCTTTCAGATTGTATGCGATTCTTGGCTTCTTGGCTTATTTGGCTCACATACATCGTCTTGATATGTGATGGCTCTAGCCTCCAGTGGTTTTGGCGCTGGGCATCACTCATTTTGGCGAACTGCTCAGTGGTGGCAAATCGCCTGCCTTCATGCATTTGATCCGATGAAGATAGAGCAGCTATCTCCTTCTCTTTGCCCATAGCAAACTGGAGCAAATCCTTGTGTGTCTCGTTCGTAGCATTCAGCCTAAACTTTCTGCTCGGGTGGGATAGCTTCTCAAGCTCATAAAGCATGTTCTCGCTACGAGATAGCGTTTCATTGAGCACATGATGCGCGATTGGATCGGCCTCTTCCAAAGCTTCGCCACCCTTTTCTTGAATCATTTTCAAGTAGGACTCATCAATGTTGCTAACAATCTCAGCAATAGAATTATTTGCCCCATCCTGTAGCTCGGTCTTCATGTTGGCCTCTGCCACTTCAGATCGAACCGAGTCCAGTTCGGACATGTATTTCTTTTCCTGATCTGCCATCAGCCGCTTGGCTCTAGTTTCAATGCGAGCATCATCGAAATCCCTGTCATCAAACTCAGGCATGTTACTGTTAACCCAGTCCTCATGCTCAGCATCGTTCGGATTAAAGGTAAGACCGGGGTTGTCCTTGACCCATGCCTCTTTGTACCCGCTCAGTGAGCCTAGATAATTTTTGTACTTATCCCTGATTCCTGCGTATTTGGGGTCTTTCTCCTCAAGCGAGGCAAATATCTCCAAGTCATCCTTATTAAGCGTTTCTATCTCATCATTACTGGTGACTTGTTGTGGAGTATCCACAGGAACATTGGCAGCAGCTACCGAGGAAGCTGTTTCCCTGATGATGTCCTTGATCTCGTTGGCCGTGATAGACTCATCCTTCCGTGGCCTACCCCTCTTTCGCTTAGGTTTCTCCTCAACGACTGGCTCCTCTTCGGCCTTTTCCTCAACAGGCTCAGGCTCAGGCTCAGCAGGCGGCTCCTCACTGGGCTTTTTGTAACCAAGCCGCTCCATTAAACTTGAAGCGGCATCTTTGGTTTCCTCCTTAGGCTCCTCAGGAGGAGACTCCTCCTGTTTGGGCTCGGGTTGTTCCTGACTAGGCTCCTCCTGTATTTGTTTAACAATGGGCTTGCCTAAGTCTGCGGCGCTGACCATCTGCACTCCCGGGGGCGCTTGGATGTCAACCTGTTGCTGTACTGGGTCTGCTACTTCCATAGTATTTTTTCCGAAACTCCTATTTTTACTCTTTGAAATTCATATTCCCCTGACTGGATTCTATCCAACATGGAGACGAACTTAACTAAACCTTCAGCTTCAGATGCAGCTTCCCTAGCGTCTGCAATCTTACGCTCATCGTCGCTTGCTTGTATCAAAACGCGAGAAGCCTTCTCCTGTAGAGAAGCTATGTCTCCCAATAGAAGGGATTTGAGATCGGAACACTCCTTATGCTTCAACCAGTTCTGGATTTGGAGTACCTTCTGGGACTCCGCTGGGAGCTTGGTTAATGTTATCATACTGCGATTCAGCAGGGGGCTGTGGAACCTGACTAATCAACTGAACCAGTTGTTCTATTGCGCTTGAGTTCTGTTGAGTATTTTGGGCTATAGGCTCTAACGCCTGACCAACCTCCTGCAATACGGAGCCTTTTATTTCCTCCGCGACGGCAGCCATTTGTTCAGCCTGCTGCTCTGGCCCTTGATCTTCGTTTATCTTTTGAAGTTTAAAATCTCTTGGAAGCCCGAGCATCTGGCCAACTCGATTAATCACATCCAGTATCTGGTCAGTGCCAACGCTTTGCCTAATCTCTGGGTCGTTAGCCACTATCTGATAGAACTGAGTCAGAGCAGCAGCCATTGCGTTGTCAGAAACCCGATCCAAGCTATCGCGGTAAGACCCAATGCTTTCAAGAGCAAGTGCGCTCTTTTGTCCTCGTACCTTGACAGAGCCGCTACGATCCTCGTCTTTCTCAGTAACGGTGAATCCAAGGGAATGAAGGGAGTCAACCGTGTACTGGGAGTTAATATTCGCATAAACCTCGTCTTCACCGTAAGCCATAAGGCCACGATAAAGCTGTTCCTTCCATGCGCTGATTGCGTCATCGACGCCAGTTGCCGTGAAAGCAAGCCTTGTGGATGTTGTTGAAGCAACGGTTCGGACTTCCTCAGCCGTCTGTTCGTGGCTGGCGACCTGAGCAACCTCCTGTGCGGATATGACGAGTAACCTCTCCAGCATGTCGATGACTTGCCGCATCGCCCCGACGATCCCATTGGTGTCGAGCGTGGAGAACCGAACTGAATTGAATGCCTCTCTAACATCAGACTGAGCGAATTTGTTTTGGCGCGAACTAAAGGGCATAAAGTTTAAGCCCCTAAATATTTTCTCCCCCCAGTTTTGAAGCTGGTCGATCATCGACTTGGGAACCTGATCAGAGTCAACAAAGGTAATGTTGGCTAGGTTCTGCTTAACTGACAACAGGTACTGGGATAACAAGTTGCCGATCTGGTCTTGAAATGGAACGATCTCAAGGCTTAATGATGCGTTAATTGATCTTCCTTCGTGCGGGTCGTAAGCATAGTAGACAACTGGGCAATAAGGTAGTGGAGCGGCATAAAGAATAGTATCATCATTAGCCAAACAAAAACGAAACCATACAGGATGATCATAATCACCAAGGCCATACTCAGATGGAATGATCTTTTCAAAGTATTCAGTAATGAGTACAGCTTTGTCATCATCGGATTTATTGTAATATCTATCTATCTCCTCTTCCCTGTCCAGCATCCCATAGGCATTTCTTGATGTGGGAAATTCCATTGTGCACGGAGAGACAAGCTCAAGGTAGGTCTTGGCGCTCGCAAGCATGTCAGTTGTCCTGCCATACCTTATCTTCTCAACATTCCAAAACTTATCGTTTCTGCGAATATCTCCGTAACGCATGATCCTCCAATAGCCTGCAAACTCACAGCCGCTATCAGAGTTAAAAGTTGTTGTCCTATGCGCCTGATCGAAAAAGATTCTTGAAGGATGAGGCAGATGGTAGCGAAGCCCTTCCCTTACATACTTCTCCTCCTCTGCCCCTACATCGTTCCTAAGTATCTGCTTCTCTGAATGCCACTCTTCCTGCGGGAACATCATGCAGGAACCGTAATGCAGCATGTGAAAGATACCCTGCTTTAAGGTTTCAGAATAACCGTAGTTGTTCGCCATCGTCTGGACTCGATCCGTAATGATGTCGCTGCGGAGCTTGTTCGTGGTTGTGTTCTGGGCCATCTCATACTTAAACAGAGGGTATTGCCTCCTGTCGTTGTAGATTCTAGCCCAACGGATAGTCACATAAGCGCGAACTATCGGAACGAATACATTAAAAAATACAGGTAAATTTAAATTCTTTGTGGTTCCTTTGGAGTCGCTTACCTCATCCATCATCCCTGTAAGCCCCCAATCCCGGGCCGCCTCCTTGACGGTCTTCTCGTCTAAGTCTTTATTAAGAAGCGAATATGCAAGGGTGGAACTAACCTGACGGAATGGAGTCTCCCAAGCCAGATCAAGCGCGTGATATATTTTGTGGTTCTTAATGCACCATTGAAGCCCGTCATCTATCCTGTTTCGGACTCTATCAAGCAGCGGCACAGCCTTGTCAGGGACAGAGTGGTCATCACGATTAAACACAGACTTTAACTTGTCCGTGTTTACTCCCCGACTATTTAAAACATTCAGATCAATCATATAATAACTGGACTGTTTTGAATCATGCGATTCTTGGCATATTCTACCATAACCTTCCTGATCCTTGCCCTTGGCATCCTGCGCCAAATCTTCACATACGCATTTAAATCAGAATTTTTTAAAACTGCATCATGGTATTCTACACTCCTAAAGTTCCTGCCCTTCTTTGGCCTTAGGTTGTAAAAGCGCAGGGTCAGGTTGACCGTGCCATCGGTATTGTAGGTAACCTCAGGCTTTCGCTTCGGCATTACATAACCGCCTCAACGGCAGCAGGGGTTTCAGTGGGCACAGCAGGGGCTTCTTCAACAACCTCTTCCTCTTCTGAATACTTCTCAACCGATTCTGGAGTAACCGTCCCAATAAGCTGAGTAGTCTTCTCCGTGACGGTTATATCCATCGTGATCGTGTGTGTTTCACCCGGGTCGCATTCAGCTAAAGCCTCAGCGAGAACAGGGTCTGTCAGGTCTATTGTGATCTCATTTGCCATAAATGCCTCCAATCGGTTAAATTAACACGGATATGCCTCTTGATGCTAGTGGCGCATGGTATCCCTCAATCAGCCCAAAGCAGTTGGAGATATTCAACTGCTCCAAAAGATACCTGCTTGTTTCTGGGCCTCGGTATTCCAGTAAGACAATTGGTGTCCTACATAGGCTTGTTCGCCATTGCTGGGAAACCAAAGGGGGGCGTGTCGGAGTATTCTGTAAGACCATTCGTAACGCTAAATCAGGGGTTTGGTCAGACCTGACAGACCTGATAATTCCTGAGTGGGAGGAAAATCTGGACGGATTTGAGATCACGGTTAAGCCCAAAGTAGATGGGGTGACCAAGATGAACTTTATGAAAGTCGCCAATATGCACGGTGGCGAAACAGAGATTCAGCTTCATTCATTGGATGTAGACCATGACATCGAGGAGAAGATTAAAGGAACCCGATTCAGTATGATCTTCTTTTCAGAGCTATCAAACTTCAAGGACTCCTGCGTGTTCTCAATCAGCAAGGGCCAGCTTCGACTGCCCGGGCTGGATTATCACAGGCATCAGTGGATCGGGGATACAAATCCAGCAGAGGAAGGAACCACAAGCTGGATTTACAAACTCTGGTATGAGGAGCCATTTCAAGAAGATCACCCAGACCCCGAATACGCTGAGCAGTTTAAAATCATTGAGTCCATGATCCATGATAATCCGTATCTTTCCGAACACGACAGGAAGGATTTGATTGCCACATTTAGGCCAGACCCTGAGCTATATGACCGTTATGTACTGGGTAAGTGGACAGCCAGTAGTACCGATTCACATTTCGGAAAGGTTTTTAAGACACCATTACATGTGGTTGGCAACACGGACTCACCTATAGAGGAAGAATGGGAAGTAATCCTGCCTTCTGACAACTGCACAGAACTGATTGGTGGCTGGGATTTAGGTGACAGAAACCACGCCTTCCACATCATGGAGAAGGTTCGGACGATGAATGGTGTTCGATGGGCCGTGCTTGACGAGCTCGTCGTACTACACGCAGATGTATCACTTGAAGACTTTACTGGCGAGGCGATGGATCGGATCGAGCAGATAGAGGGCCACATAGGAAAGCCAGTCAGGTGGACTCATTGGTCTGACATGTCTGCCATGAACCGCTTTAGGGCAGCAGGAAACACATACGATCACAGGGTAGTAGCCGCAGCCAGCGATGGAAAAATTAACATGATTGGCGCTCCAAAGTTCGCAGGATCGGTGCGCCAAAGGGTTAAGCTAATAAAGGATTTACTAATGCTCAACAGGTTACACATTAGTGCACACTGTCATCGAACGATTGATATGATGAAATTCCTTAGAAAAGGCAAATCTGTCGGGCAATATGTCATTAACGATGACAATAAACATAGCTTTGACAGCCTCAGCTACGCACTGATCGGTGAAATGTCAGCCGACCTAGAGATTTCCAACGATCCGAAAAGCGGAAGAATTGGGTTAACCGCCGTCCCACTTTAATCTTTGGAGCCTTAAATAGACTTCTTCTTGCCACCCTTTTTCTTTTTCACTGGTGCGTATGATTTCACTTTCTTCACTTTCTTCACTTTCTTTCTAGCTCGTACTCTAGTTCCGCTACTTTTCTTAGGGCCGCTTTTGTCCACACCGGGGCTTCTCTGGCCGCTGTCGGGAACTGGGGGTGCTGCGTCAGGTTCTCCACGTTGTTCAGCCTTGTCGCCGTCACGCACCCCGGCGCGATGATACTTGTCAACAGCATCGTCAATATGATCCAACTTTTCTTCATATCTAGTCTGTGCTTTTTTCTCCTTCTGTTCGTCGGCCAGCCTCAAAAAAAGCCGCCCCAAAACTGGGACGGCCTTGAGAATTGAAGCTATTAGTCTGAGGATTCCCATAAAGGTTATTCCCCTTTAACAGCCACTTCTGTTTTCTTTATTCCATGCCTTAAAAACAAGGCCAGCAAGCTGGTAATAACCACGTTAACCGCAGCCCCCATTTCTAATTCGCCAGTGAAGTAGCCAGCTATCCCGGCCAAAGCACCCGTCAAGGCTGTCCATGTGGTTTTTGAGCGTAGCATTTATTCGCCCTCCTTTGGGTTGTGTTCAGCCTTGTCAACCGAACCAATTTTAACCTCAACCTCAGGGCTGTTTTTACCAACCTTTAGCGTTAGAGAAGGGAACGGGAGACTCACCGCAAAATACGGCACTTTAAACTCCAGCCCCTCTGGGCTAACCCCAGCGTTGGGGATGACGCCAGCCTTAGCACCTAAGCAAAGACTGGGGATCGGCCACGTTACCTTCTGACCGAACAGGGTTACATTTGGATCGGGTTTAAGGCTCGCGCCAAAAAGCCCATCGGCTCTGGCATTAGCTGCAAACAGCAGTAACGCCCCTAACAGTATGTATTTAGTTTTTTTCATTTAGTCTCTTTAACGAGCTTGCGAATGCGAAGGATGATGTAGGCCAGTGTGGCAACGGATATTGCAACGTGCAGTATTACGTCAATTTGCAGCATCCAGTTTCCCAGCCCGACCCCAGCCGAGGTCAGGACTTTCATGTCCTCCATCAAGTTCACCTAATATTACCCCTCCACCACCTCAACTGGTTCTGGTGTCTGGATTTCTGGGGCTTGGCCCTCAACTAAACCTAGTTCCGTGGCAACAATCTGCCCCGCTTGACGAACTTGGTCGTGTTCCGCACTCGTCAGGCGAGCCTGAGAGGCGGCGTTCAGCAGAATTTGTACAGCAGTCTGCGTCTGCTCTTTGCTCTGA
>Ga0098059_1000763_pt1 | contig 17432 bp, 20 predicted proteins | sample 20_taG_FD_92580 | JGI IMG/M metagenome (GOLD analysis project Ga0098059, IMG submission 92580) | Marine viral communities from the Subarctic Pacific Ocean - 20_ETSP_OMZ_AT15318 metaG | ecosystem: Environmental > Aquatic > Marine > Oceanic | place: Subarctic Pacific Ocean | collected 2015-01-19
AAACAAGTTAGAACTATTTATAGTGGTAGTGGATATAATTATAACTTTTTAGATTCAAACCCTACTGGTGAAAGTGAATATAAATTATACTTTGCAAATGGTGGTGATAGGACAACTGATAATGTTCCTGAAATGCCAGTTTGTGAACAATTAGGTGTTGAGATGATTTGGGGTATCGGTGGTAATAAAATTCAATCATCATCTTGGTTGACTGGTGGTAAAAGAGATTTTATATAAAAAACACTTGGATTGTATTAATAAAAAGTAGTATATTATAACATGTCAAAAATATCATATTCACAATTATCACTATATACTAATTGCCCACATCAATGGAAATTACGATATATAGATAAAATAAGAGAGTCAGAATCAAATATTTATTTAGTATTTGGTACTGCTATGCATGAAACATTACAACATTATCTTGATGTGATGTATAAACACACAATACAAAAAGCTGATGAAATAAATTTACCGAAATTTCTGCAGAAAGCTTTAATAACAGAGTTTAAAAAGGCTGAAGAAACTGATGGGAAAACACCTTGTACAAAAGAGCAATTAACAGAGTTTTTTGAAGATGGATTGCAGATATTAGATTTCTTCAAAAAGAAAAGAGGTGAATATTTCAGTAAGAATGGTTGGGAATTAGTTGGTATTGAGAAACCCATTAATGTTGAGTTAAAAGGTAAACTTAGGATTATTGGGTTTCTTGATATTGTGATGTATGATAAAATAGGTAATAGAATAAAAATCATTGATATTAAAACATCTACTAATGGTTGGAACAAGTGGATGAAAAAAGATGAGAACAAAACAGCTCAGTTATTGTTATATAAACAATTCTATTCTAAGCAATACGGGTTCCCAATAGAAAATATAGATGTTGAGTATTTTATAGTCAAAAGGAAACTATATGAAAAAGCTATGTTTCCTCAGAAAAGAGTTCAAAAGTTTTCGCCAGCAAGTGGAACGGTGTCAATGAATAAAGTAGCAAAGAAATTAAAAGTTTTTATGGATGACGCTTTTGATGAAGAAGGCAATCACATTGATAAGGAATATGAAACAAAGGCATCTAAGAAAGCATGTAAGTGGTGTGAATTTAAAAACACCGAATATTGTTCAGAAGGAGTGTGATGAAAATAGCCATTGTTGGTTCAAGGAAATATGAAAACAGAAAGAAAATAAAAGATTTTATATTCAAATTAAAACAAGAAAAAGGTGAAGATACAACAATAGTAAGTGGTGGTTGTAAAGACGGAGCTGATAAGTATGCTAAGAAATATGCTCTTGAATTAGGTTTACAATATGTAGAATATCCACCTTTTCATTCTACTCATTCACTTTATTGTCCATTACCAGAATCAAGATATAATAAACCATTTAACATGAGAAATTTTTTTGTCAGGAATAAGATTATAGCACAATCAAGTGATATTGTTGTAGGTTTTATTCCAAAAGGTGTTGAAGCTAATGGTACAAATAATACACTTGAATATGCCCAAAAGTTTGGTAAAAAAACTTTAATAATTGATTAAAAAATTGTTGTTTTTATATAATTTATATATACTTATATACAGATATATAAAAATAGGAATAGGTTATGGACAAATTAAAACTCACCTCGGTTAAAATATTAGAATCTCTATATAATAAATTTAAAGTAAAAACGATAAACACAAAAATGTCTTTGCAAAAAATAACAAATAGGTCTGTGTATTTATATTTGAATGATGAGGATTTCACGGAAAAAATAAATAGTTCAGACCAGTTATTTGTTAGTGGTAGTAATCTTTAATAATTAGGAGTTATAGATATGAGTTTAAAAAAGAAAAAAATACTTTTATTAGCTGATGATGTGCGAATGCATAGTGGTGTAGCTACTCAAAGCAAAGAAATTGTGATGAATACTTTGCATAAATACGAGTGGGTACAGATAGCAGCTGCAGTTAAGCATCCAGAAGAAGGTAGGATAATTGATTTGAATGATACAGTCAGAAGTGAAACTGGAATAAAGGATGCTTATTTAAAATTATATCCTACGAGTGGTTATGGTCACCCTGATATTTTAAGACGAGTTATGGAAATTGAAAAACCAGATGCAATACTTCACTATACAGACCCAAGATTTTGGTTATGGTTATATGCGATGGAACATGAAATAAGAACTGAAATTCCAATTATGTATTATAACATTTGGGACGATTTACCTACTCCATATTATAACACTAATTATTATAGAAGCTCTGATTTATTGATGGCTATATCAAAGCAAACCTATGGTATAAATAAAAGAATTTTAAATAAATATGGGTATGAGGACTGGCAAATAACATATACACCACATGGTGTTAATGAAAAAGAACATTATAAAATAGAAAATGGTGACACTAAATTAATTCAATTTGAAAATAAACTTGGTTTAGATAAATTTGATTTTAAAGTTTTATATTTAAATAGGAATATAAGAAGAAAAAGCCCAGGTGATGTTGTTATGGCATATAAACATTTTGTAGACCAATTACCTTTAGAAAAACAAGTAAAATGTTGTTTGGTTTTTCATACTGCACCATCGGATGAAAATGGAACAGATTTAAAAGCTGTATGTGCTGCAGCTATACCAAATTATAATGTTGTTTTCACACATGATATTCAACCACATTTCAATGATGAAGAAATGAATTATATTTACAATATAGCAGATGTTTATATCAATTTAGCTTCTAATGAAGGATTTGGTTTAGCTTCTTTAGAGGCAGTTATGGCAGAAACACCAATCGTAGTAAATGTAACTGGTGGATTACAAGACCAATGTGGATTTACAAAAACAGAATGGACTGAAGATAAAGATGGTAATAAGTCCAATCCTAAAAAAACTTATCTCACAGCAGATGATTATGTCGAATTAGGTTCTAATCACAGAGGTCAATATAAAGAACATGGTGAATGGGTTAAACCCGTATTTCCAAGTAATATAAGTTTACAAGGTTCTCCAATGACTCCATATATCTTTGATGACAGAGCTCAATTTGAGGAAGGTGGTCAAGCTATAAAATACTGGTACGATTTAGGTAAAGAGGAGAGAGAAAGATGTGGTAGATTAGGTAGAGAATATGTAACTGGTAAAAATACTAATATGACTGCAAAAGGTTTAGGCAACAACTTTATAGATGCAGTAGAAAATACATTTGAAAAATGGAAACCGAGAGAAAAATATACATTGGAGGTAGTATAATGAAATCATTGTTGATATGTGCTCCTATAACATCTAGGAGTGGGTATGGAGCTCATGCTAGAGATTTATTTAGAGCATTTTACGAATTAAAAAGATTTGATATAAAAATATTAGATGTTCGTTGGGGAGATTGCCCTAGGAATGCTTTAGACCCTGATAATAAATTTCATAAAATTATGTTAGATTCTATATTAGTTGAACCTAGATTAGAGCAACAACCAGATGTTTATGTTGATATTCGTATTCCTAATGAGTTTGAAACTTTTGGTAAATATAATATTGGTATAACTGCAGGAATTGAAACAGATATAATTTCCAATGAATGGATTGAAGGTTGCAATAAAATGGATTTGGTAATCGTACCATCTGAACATTCAAAAGATGGTATTGTTAAAACGATATATGATAAAATGGAAAATTTACCAAATGGAGAACAACAAAAAATTGGTGAATTACAGGTTGATAAACCTGTTGAAGTGTTATTTGAAGGGGCTAATACAGAAATATATAAAAGAATAGATATTGATGGCATAGATAATAAAATTTCAAACTATATTAATGATGTTGTTGAAGAAGATTTTGCATTTTTATTTTTAGGACAGTGGTGTCAAGGTGGTTACGGTGAGGATAGGAAAGATATAGGTAAACTGATTAAAGTTTTTTATGAAGCATTCGCGAATAAAAAGAAAAAACCTGCACTAATATTAAAAACCAGTGGAGCTACATTTTCTATAATAGATAGAGAGAGTACACTTACAAAAATAGCTCAAATAAAAAATATGTTTAGTTCAGAATACGATTTACCAAATGTTTATTTACTGCATGGTAATTTGGATTCAAATGAACTTAATTCTTTATATAATCACCCTAAAATAAAAACTATGGTTTCGTTTACGCATGGTGAGGGGTTTGGTAGACCATTACTTGAAGCTACTATGGTTGGTTTACCAGTCATCGCATCAGGTTGGAGTGGTCATACTGATTTTCTCGACAGAGATAATTCTCTGTTATTAAGTGGTAAAGTGGATAAAGTCCCGCAATCTGCAGTATGGGATAAAATAGTTTTAGAACATTCTAAGTGGTTTTATGTTAATGAAGATGAAGCATATAAAGCTTTTAATTATGTTTTTAAAAATATTTTTGATTTTAAAAGAAAAGCAGAAAAATTAATGCACTTTAATAGAGACAACTTTAGTTTGTCTGCTATGACAGCAAAATTAGGTGAAATTTTAGATGAGCATATGAAAAATATACCAGAAGCTGTGGGATTAAATTTACCTACACTTAAAAAAGTTAGTAATAATGAACCACAGAAAATAAAATTACCTAAATTAAAGAAAATTTAATTTTGCCTACCAATAGAAAAAAAATTAATCATTATAGAAGAATATTAGGACAAACTAATATAAATAAAGAAGCATTAGTTCCTGGACAGATTGTTAGTTTTAATTATATGGGAAAAAATATTTGGGATAGAAACCCCTTAATTATATTTTTATTTAGAGATAGAGATAAAAATGATTTAGTTCATGGTATAAATATAAATTATCTATATGAGAATGATGTGCAGAGTGTTTTTAGGATGATGACAAAAAGAGTGAATGCAAAAATTGCATATGAAAAATCATCTGAAGGTTATGCTTATTTACAATTAGAAGAAAACAAGAATATTAGAACAGGTGTTCATGCTCAAGATTTGTATGAGGAAGTAATTAAGCCGATAATGTTTAAATCACCAAGGACAAAAGATTGTTATAGAACATATGCATATACTAAAATGACATCTATAAAATTGGTTAATTATAAGTTAGATGTAATAGAAGAAGCTATAAGAAAAAATACAAAATTGAGTAAATCGGCTTTAAAAACAGCAGAATTATATAAGAATATGCAAGAGCAAAAAATAGAAGCCGAAACGGATAATGTCAGAGTTGAACAACAAGATAAAATTAGAAAAGAAATACAAAGTTGAAAATATCGTATTCAATATTAACACACAATGAAACAGATTCATTACAAACTTTACTTGATTTTTTAGTTAAACGCAAAGATGATGAAGATGAAATTGTAATTCTTGATGATTATTCAGATAATGAACGAACAAAAGAATTGCTTGATTTTTATGTTTCAGTACATGAAATTAAATTTGAACAAAGACATCTTTTAGGTGATTTTGCTCAGCAGAAAAATTATTTAAAAAATATGTGTTCTGGTGATTATATTTTTAATTTAGATGCTGATGAAATACCACATAAACGAATCATGAATAATCTAAAACCTATATTAGAAGCTAATCCTACAATAGATTTATACTATGTTCCAAGAGTAAATACCGTAGATGGTCTAACCCAAGAACATATCAATCATTGGAAATGGCATGTCAATGAAAAGGGTTGGATAAATTGGCCTGATTGGCAAGGTAGGATTTGGAAAAATAGACCTAATATTAGATGGGAAAGACCTGTACATGAAATGTTAATTGGGTTTAAAGAATATACGCAATTGCCAGCTCAAGAGGAATTTGCATTTTATCACCCAAAGGATATAAAAAAACAAGAAAAACAAAATGAAAAATATAGTAAACTGATGCATGGTTAACCCAACTTTAATTATAAATGACAGAAAAATTGGTTTAGATTATACACCATTGGTAATTGTTGAAATTGGTATAAACCATAATGGTAATTTGTCAGAAGCTAAAAAAATGGTTGATATAGCTTTTGATAACGGTGCTGAGATGATTAAACATCAAACTCATGTCGTTGAGGATGAGATGAGTAAAGAAGCTAAAAATGTTATACCAGGTAATGCTGATATATCAATATATGATATAATGGAACAATGCGCACTTTCAGAAAAAGATGAAATAGAGTTAAAAAAATATGTTGAAGATAAAGGCATGATTTTTATCAGCACTCCATTTTCAAGAGCTGCAGCTAATAGATTAGAAAAAATGAATGTACCAGCTTATAAAGTAGGTTCTGGTGAGTGTAACAATTATCCTCTTATAGAACACATAGCAAAATTTGGTAAACCTATGATTGTTTCTACAGGTATGAATAGTATAGGAAGTATTAAACCTACAGTAGAAATTTTAAGAGATTATAAAATTGATTATGCTTTATTACATACCACCAATTTATATCCTACACCATTTGAATTAGTAAGGTTAGGAGCAATGAAAGAAATTGAATCTGAATTTTCAGATGCAGTTATTGGTTTATCAGACCATACTATAAATAATAACGCCTGTTTAGCTGCAACTGGTTTAGGAGCTTCTATATTAGAAAGACATTTTATTCCTGTCAATGATAAAAATAAATATAAAGGTCCTGATGTTGTAAACTCTATGACACCAAGTGAATTAAAAGAATTAATAAATGGTAGTGAAGAAATTTTTAAAATGCGTGGTGGAAAAAAGGAACCTGCAAGTGAAGAACAAGTCACAATAGATTTTGCTTTTGCTACCTTAGTTTCAATAACAAATATCAAAAAAGGTGAAGTGTTGTCAGAAAAAAATATTTGGGTTAAACGACCTGGTACAGGTAAAATAAAAGCTAAACATTATAAAAATATATTAGGTAAAGTTGCATCAAGAAATATTAGCACCGATACACATTTAACTTGGAGTGATTTTAAATGAGAAAAATTTTAATAGTTACAGAAAGAAGAGCAGATTATAGTAGATTTAAACCCATTTTAAATTTAATAGAAAAGAGTGAAGAATTAGATTACAATTTAGTAGTTACAGGAATACATTTGCTTGAGAAGCATGGTAATACTATTGAGGAAATAAAATCAGATGGATATAAAATATTTGACACTTTTGATATGTTTGATGATTGGGATGGTGTAGTAAAAAATGCTGATTCGGATGCACCAAAATGGAGTAATATTGCAACATTAGCTGATGATGGTGCTCTTATGATGAAAGGATTTTCTAATGCCATCAGCTCATTGACGGATATTATTAAGGTGTCAAAACCAGATATTATATTATCCGGGTTTGATATAGGTGCAAATTTAGCAATAACTATTGTAGGTGCACACATGAATATTCCCATAGCTCATATTCAAGGTGGTGAGGTTAGTGGTACAATAGATGAATCTATTAGGCATGCTATGAGTAAATTTTCACATTATCATTTTTGTGCTAATGAAGATGCAAGACAAAGATTAATAAAAATGGGTGAAGAACCTAGCAAAATTTTTGATGTTGGTTGCCCATCATTAGATGCTCTGTTAGATGTTGAGAGATTATCACATACAGAAATTCTTGAAAAATTTGGTATAAACATAGATAATAAATATTTGGTTGTGCTGCAACATCCAGTCACAACAGAGTTAGGGAGTTCTAAAAATCAAATAGAAGAAACAATAAAAGCAGTTAAAGAATCAGGATTACCAGCTATCATGATTTACCCTAATAATGATGCAGGTTCAAATGATATAATTGATAAGATATGTGAAAGTGGTATAAAATATGTACCAACATTATCTTTACAAGAATATGTGTCCCTGTTGAGTAATTGTGCAGCGTTAATAGGAAATTCGAGTTCAGGTATTCACGAAACACAAACTTTTAAGATACCAACAATTAATATAGGAACAAGACAGCAGGGTAGATTAAGGTCAAAGAATGTTATTGATGTAGATTATTGTTCTTCTGATATAAAAAAAGCTATTGAAACTGCTTTATATGACAGAGATTTTATAAACAAAGTTAACAATAATAAAAATCTATATGGTGAAGGTGATTCGGCAGATAAAATTGTAAAAAAATTAGAGACTATTGATATTAGTAGTAATATCATTCAAAAACAAATAACATATTAAGGAATGTAATACGATGAAAATATTAATAACGGGTGGTTCAGGAACTATAGGTAAAGCTTTTATAAAAGAATATCCCAATAATGAATATTATTCTATAAGTAGAAACGAAAAATTTTTAACTGATTTAATGAGAGAGCATCCTAACACTAAAAACTTTATTGGTAACATAGAAGATAAAGAGTTTTTATTTAGAGTGTTCAAAGATGTTAAACCAGATGTAGTTATACATGCTGCAGCTATGAAACATATAAATATAGCAGAGGAAAATCCTATACAAGCTTGTGAAACAAATGTTATTGGTAGTTTAAATGTTATCAAAGCTAGTATTTTAACTGATGTTCCTATAACAATAGGAATCAGTACAGACAAGGCTTGTTCATCTGCTAGTGTTTATGGTGATACTAAATCACTAATGGAAAAATGTTTTATGGAAGCAAATACAGATGAGAATAGATTTGCACTTACAAGATTTGCTAATGTAGCTCATAGTAATGGTTCTGTTTTACCATTTTGGTTGAGGTTAAAAGAAGAAGGTAAAACATTAAAATTAACAAGTGGCAAAATGAACAGATTAATGTTTTCAAAATCAGATGCTGCTAATCTTATAAATGAGGCTATTAATAAATGTAAATCAGATGGTGGTGGATTCGTATGTTCTTATAAGATGAAATCTGTAAATATGTTAGAATTGGCTAAGGTTATATCCGATGACATAGAAATTGTTGGGTTGAGACCGGGAGAAAAACTTAATGAAGATTTAATTAACATTAAAGAAACACCATATACCTATGTTGAAGATAATATGATTTACATATACAATAAAAAAAATGTTAATGATAATAAATTAAAACAAGGTTATTCATCACAGTTTGCTAACAAAATGAGTGTTGATGAAATGATTAGTATAGTGAATGGATAAGATAAAATTAAAAGTGGTTATATTGACTAATAACCAACCAAGACATTATTATTTTATAAAAAAAATGAATCAATCCTTCGATATTCTTGGTTTAATAACAGAACCTCACCATGATTATTTTAATAAACAGCAAAAGCAAAGTAAATTAATCAGACATCATTTTAATGATTTAAAAAATAATGAACAGCGATATTTTAATACGGATACAGGATATATAAAAAATCATAGACAAATTAAAGCTAAAGAAATAAATAAAAAAGAAAATGTGGAGTGGATAAAATCTTTAAATCCAGATTATATATTACTTTACGGTACTGGTATATTAAATAAATTTTGGTTTCGAGAATTTAATGATAGAATAATAAATTTGCATCTTGGAATGTCACCACATTACAGAGGTAGTGCTACTTTATTTTGGCCATTTTATAATGAGGAGTTAGAATATTTGGGTATAACCATACATTTAGCTACAGAAGAAGTGGATGGTGGTGATATTTTACATGTTGTTAAACCTGATATAGAGAGTAAAGATAATTATTATGATATAACTAATAAGTTAATAAAGAAATCTATAAATGAATTTTCTAATGTAATATATGAATATGATAATGGAAATAAGAAAAGAATTCCCCAAGATATATCTAAGCAGAAATATCTTTATAAGAAAAAGGATTTTTCTGAAGAAGCTTTGAATAAAGTATTAAATAAATTTCGAATTGCTAATGCTATTAATAGTTAATTATCATTATATAAGAGAAGATGTACCAAAATCTGGTATACATCCAGTTACTCCAATATTTTTTAAAAAGCAATTAGAATTAATTAATAAAAACGGTTATGAGTTTGTTTCTTTAGCTGATATTAATAATGTTATACACACAAAAGAAAATAGATTACCAAAAAAATGTTGTTTAATAACTTTTGATGATGGCTTAAGAGAATCTTATGAGATTGGGTTACCTATTTTAGATAAAATGGGCATACCAGCAGCATTTTTTGTTATTAGTGATACTATAATAAAAGATGAATTGATTAATGTACATAAGTTGCATTATTTGCGAACAAAAATTAGTGATATGGATATCCAATCGTCACTTAAAAACGATATTAAAAAATTAGATGATTATGTTGTTTCAACTCAATATCCTTTTGATAATATATTGACAGGTAGAATTAAATATTTGTTGAACTTTATCAAACCTGAATTAATTAATACTATGTTTTTAAAATTTATAGAAACACCTGAACAAGATGTGGCCAAAAAATTATATATGAGTATAGACCAATTACAAGATTTATGTAATAGAGGTTATATGGGAACACATAGTAAAGCACATAAACCGTTAGCTAAATTACCTGCTGCAGATATGTACAAGGATATTAAAGAATCCGTATCTTGTATAGAAAATCATTGTGGCAATATCGAATCTATATCATATCCTTATGGAGAAGAAAGTGCTGTTGATGAAACAGTAAAGCAAAATTGTGAGAAAATAGGATTAGTTAGTGGATTTACTATGTTTAGAGGGTTGAATAATGTCGAGGATGTTATAAGGAACCCGTTGATGATAAAAAGATTTGATACGAATGAAGTTTTCGGTGGAAAAAATGAGGGTCTGTATGAAAATATCTAATAAAGTTGTCATATTAATTCCTGCAAGAGGTGGTTCTAAACGAATACCTAAGAAAAATATAAAAAATATAGCTGGTAAACCTTTATTGAAATATGTTGTAGATGAATGCTTAAAAATTACATCACATGTTTATGTTAGTACCGATGATTCGGAAATACAAAAATTTTTACTTAAGCATAGCATTAATATGTTAGACCGACCTTCTGAATTAGCAGGCGACAATAGTAAAACGGAAGAAGCAATTGAACATGCTATTAAATATATACCAAAGAAAAAATCTATTATTGTAGTGGTTCAACCAACATCACCATTATTGAAATGTAAATATATTTTAGAGGGATTGAAAAAAATTAAAAATTATGATTCCATTATATCAGTATGTAAAGATACTAATTATTACTGGTCCGAAGATGGTAAACCAATTAATTTTAAAATAGGTAACAGACATAGAACACAGGATAAAGAAGTATGGTATAAAGAGAACGGAGCATTTTACATTACTCGCCTTGATAATTTTATAACTACAAAAAAGTTACAAAATGGTAAGGTTGGATTCGTTGAAATGAAAGCTAGTGAATCTATTGATATAGATGATTATGATGATTTAAAAATAGTGGAGGCTATTATAAAAAATGATAAAAGTTAAAATATTAAATCCAACCTTATATAGGAATGAACCTACATTCAGACCTTTCCATTTTATACAGAATATGCTAAGAGATTATAGTATTGAAATTACTGATTCTGATGATTATGATTTTTTGTTTGTAGGTATGTCAGATTTTATCGATAAAAAAAAACCTTTAAATGAAAGTGTAGAATGGGGTTTAGAAAATATTTCTAAAATCACTGGTGATTATTTTTTATTTGAGGGTTCTGATTCAACTTCTTTAATGGGTGGCTACGAGGTATTTGAACAGAGTGATGCTATTTATTTGTTTAAAAATCAGATGTTAGGTACTCAACAAGAATATAAGGTTCCTTATGCTCATAATAAATGGTTTTGGGGTGATGGTAGTGATTTAGATTTGTCTTATGATATACCCGATGATTTGTGGGATAGAATTAAATTTACAGGATGGAATGTAGGTCAACTTGTTGCTAATTATAGACAATTCCAACCTATTAATACTAATAAAGAAATAGATGTATGTGCTATATTTAGAGGTAATCACGACTATAACGAGGACCATAGTTCAAGAAACGACCATTTTTATACAGAACATAGAAAAGGTTTATGGGATATCTTAGAACCTATGAAATCTAAATATAATATGATTTATAATAGATTACCATTTGAAGAATATATTAGAAATCTTTGGAATTCAAAAATATCATTTTCACCATTTGGTATGGGAGAAATATGTTTTAGAGATTTTGAGTGTATGCAATATGGAACTATAATGATTAAACCAAATCAAGATATGGTAAAGACATTACCTAATATCTATGAACCAGGTAAAACTTACATTGATGTTAAATATGATTGGTCTGATTTAGAAGAAAAAATTGATTATATTTTGTCAAATTTTGATACTTTAAATTTAGAAATAAATAATGAAATCCGTAAAAGGTTTATAGAAGGATATGATTATAATAAATTATGTTTACATTGGTATAATATTTTTAAAAATTTAAATAATGTGAGACAAAATGATTAAAGATAGCATAGCAATATTATGTAGAGGTGAATCGCTAAAAGAAATAGAATTACTACCAGAAGTTGAAGAATATGTAATAGTTAATGGGTTTTCTGATGAATTTGAAATAGAATATATAAAAAATATATTATTTGATAAAAAAATTACTCATGTTTTGAGTTTAGGTACATTAAACCATGCACACCCATCTGGGTCACCAAATGGCTGCTTTGGTGCCATGTTAGAAAAAAATAATTTTAAAGAATTTAATATAGAAAAAATTGTTTTGTCTTATGTGGCTGAATGCTTACCACATGATGCAGATAATAAAGTTATTCATACGGTAAAGAATAAAAAAGGTGATGTTATACCAGTTTATTGTTTGAGTGATAATCATAAAAAATATATGATTAAAAACCATCCTAGATATAAATTTACATATCCATCTTGTGGTATGGGTTCTGTTGCTTTATCTGCAGTCGATTTAAATAAAAAAAATATTTATATAATAGGGATGGATTTCTATGAAAATAGTGGTTATTTAAAAAGGGGTGTGTATGAATCACAGGAAGCTGCTATAAAAAGAAGTAGTACAGAAGGACAGCAACTTAAAAAATTCTTACCGAATTTTATAAGCCAACATCCTAGTATAAATTTTAATATTTACACATATGCTAATTTAGATTCTACCTTGGAAAATTTTAAAATAAATATTTTAAAAAAATAGTAGAAATTGATAATTTATGATATGTTTTGTTAAACTAATATATACTTATATATAAATGGAAGAGGTTATATGTTAAAAGGTCCAGTCACTCGACCTGGAATAGATTTTATAATTGTTATATTTTACAGATTTGGTTATGCTCAAATATTAACTGAAAGTATAAAAAAATATGTAAAAAATATTCCCTACACGATTAATATAATAAACAATGGTATAAATAAAGGTGAAAATAATGGATTTGACATATTGAAAGATATGTTTAAAGATGAACCTAATGTTAATATTATTGCTGGTATGGAACAAGATATTGATTCAAATGTACTAAATCCTAATACCTATGAATGTAAACATGATGGTAGGAAGGTTTCTATAGGTAGTCATGCAAAAGTTGTAGCAATGAGTAAAGGATTATTAAATAGTAATCGTGAATATGTATGTTATCTTGATGCAGATACTATATTTTTAAATGAATGGGTAGATGATGTTATACCATTATTAAACAATAATTTCTTTGTTTCTCATAAATGGAGAGAAGATATACAAATGGATGGTAATAATTTTTGTGTAGTTAAAAGAGAAACATTAGATGACAATTATTTGTATGAAAAAGGTGACTTATATCCAAATTTACATTATAAAGATAGTAATGGAATGTTATCCTATTGGGCTCAAAAAGAAAATAAACCCTTTGTAATTTTACCTAATAGTTATGAAAATGTCGCACTAAAATCTCAACATATATTAGATTTACAGCATGGAGAACAAAGTTGGATACACGATAAACCAATTTTTTATCATCAGGGACGCGGGTCTACGCGTGCAGATGATATATACATTAATTGGATTAAAGTTACAAGTACATACTTAGGAATGGATTTTGAAGATATTAGATTATAAAAAAATAGAAGGTGTAAAAATATTTGAACCTGATGTGTATACAGATTTTAGAGGTGACCTTTGGACTTTATGGAAAGAGGATGAATTTCCGTTAGATATACATTTTAATCATGACAAACTTTCTACTTCAAGGAAAAATACTTTACGAGGGATACACGGAGATTTCAAAACACATAAATTAGTTTATTGCCCATACGGGGAATTATATTTTGTATTTGTAGACAATAGAAAAAAATCAAAAACATATATGCAGTGGGATTATGAAATATTAGATGACAAAAGCAGAAAAATTGCAGTGATACCACCTGGTGTGGGTACGAGTTTTTTAGTAATGAGTGAACATTCTGTTTTTGGATACAAATGGAGCTACACTGGAGAATATCCAGATGTTGAGGACCAATTTTCAATTAAGTGGAACGACCCTCGTATAGATATTCATTGGCCAATTGAAAATCCAATATTATCAGAGAGGGATGCGTGAAAACATTAGTAACTGGTGGTACAGGTTTAGTTGGTTCGCATATAACTGGTGATTATAATTTTTCAAGTACAGATTTAAATTTGTTGAACTTTGAAGAATCATTAGAAATTATATCAAAATTGAATGTCGATAGGATTATACATTGTGCTGCAGTACAAAAAAATGGTTCGACTATTAGAAATAATCATTTCAATCATTTTTATGAAAACATGTTAATAAATTTAAACATATTAAAAATAGCTTCAGAACTAAATATAAAAGAAATATTATCAGTAAGCACTATTAATGCACTTCCTGATATTGAAGGGTGCGATGAGTCAGAATTACATTATGGTCCTCCAAGAAAAGAATTATATTCTGATGGTTTTGTAAATAGAATGTTAGTCGTTGCTTCTCAATCTTTAAGTGAAGAAAGTAATATCAGAACTATATACCCACTTTTAACTAATATTTATGGACCGTCTGAAAAAACTATGAACGGCATAATACCTTATTTTATAAAAAAATGCATAGAGTGTAAAAATAAAAATAAGGATTTAGATATATTAGGTGATGGTAGTCCAGTCAGAGATTTTATTTTTGTAGAGGATTTGAATAATTTATTTGATTGGATGTTCAATAATTATTTTGAAAATGAACCATTGATTATTTCTACTGGTGTTGCTGTTACTATTAAGGATATAGTTAATCTTGTAGTTAAGTATGTAAAGTTTGAAGGTAAGGTAAATTGGATTAAAGATGACAGGTTTAATGCAGAAGATATTAAAGTTTTTAATAACAAAAAATTAAAAAAACTTAATCCTAATATTAATTTTACAACTTTGGAAAATGGTATAAAAAAAACAATTGATTGGTATATAAATAATGACTGATTTAGATTCATCAGTAAAACAAAAAGGTAAGTATGTTACACAATGTATTCACTTTGTTGGTGGGGAAAAAAGGACTTTTAATGGAGTTGTGTCTGAAAGCATTAAACAAGGACAATTTACTAAATTTGAATGTAAAAATGGAGCAATGATAATGATAAATGATAAAAATGTACTATGTATAGAAATTTTTAAGGAGAATTAGTTGATGGAAAAAGGTATAGATTTTATTGTAAGTGTTTATGCCAAAAGACATTATTTAAGAATGTTAGTTGATAGTATTCATAAATATGTAAAAAATACACCATATACAATTAATATAGTTAATTGTTGGTATGACGATGAAAGTGCTGGGTTAAAAGAATTAAATGAGATGTTTGGTGAGGATGACAAGGTAAGGATTATACGAGGATTCGACCAGAGTGATACTACTATTTTACAAAATGATGGTGCAATATTTCAAGATACGAATAAAAAAATATTTAAGGGTAAGATAGACGGTAATAGTAAATCAGCATCAACATATTATAATATAAAAAGTTTTTGTAAAGGTTTAGATGAAACTAATAGGGAATATACTTGTATGGTTGATTTAGATTTAATATTTTTGAATGAATGGGTAGATGAACTTTTACCACTTCTCGAAAAATATGTTTTTATATCTAATAGATGGGATCCTGGTCAAATATTTTGGGATGCGGCAAATCCTATACCTGAAAAAGGTATTGCTAAATTTATGTTTTTCTTTTCAAAAAGAAGCCTTTATACTGAACTTATGGAATATCCTAGCTTTGATTATAGAGATAATGGTGGTAACTTAACTTATCATGCTCAACAAAATGGTTTACCATTTTTAGTGCTGAACAATACTTATTGGAATTCAAATAGAAGAAAAAATTATAATGTTAGGATTACTCAAAATGGTCTTTCAGCTATTTCATACGACCATATTAAAAAATGGCATGTTGGTGGTGATAATGATGAAGCAAAAATTAATAGAGAACATCATTTGATAGATATGGTTTATGGTGAACAAATGTATATAAATGATATACCTTTTGCATTTCATCAAAATAGGGGAATTAGAAATACAACATCTAAAAATGATGATTGGGTCAGTAAAGCAAGTGAATATTTGGAGAATAATTAAGATGGACATTTTATTTATAAATCCAGGAAGTTCTAAAGATGTATATCAATCTTTATCAACTGATTACGCTGGTATAGGAACACCATATTGGGCATTATTGTTATCACAATCTTGTCGTTCACAGGGATATAATGTCGGTATATTAGATATTTTAGCAGAAAAATTACTAATAGAAGATTCTATTAAAAGAATCAAAGAAACAAATCCAAGATTAATTACTATATGTGTTTATGGTGAGAATGTAAATTCAGGTACAACACAAATGAGCGGTGCAGTTAGATTAGTTAATGCATTGAAAGATGATGGTATTGAAATACCTATATCATTTGTGGGTTCTCATGTGCAGGCTTTACCATATAAAGTATTAAGTGAAGAACCTAATATAGATTTTATTTTTACTAATGAGGGTGTGTATTCATTGTGGAATGTTTTAAAATTAAATGATTTAACAGACAAAGACCAATTAGAAACGATAAAAGGTATAGGTTTTATAAAAGATGGAAAACCTTTTCTAACTGAACCTGAAAGAATAGTTCCCAAAGATAGAATGGACTTTGATTTACCTGGTTACGCTTGGGACTTATTACCCTATAAAGATAAACCATTAGACTTGTATCGTTCACCAATGTGGCATGGAGAATATGACCACGATAAAAGAACACCATATGCGGCTCTTTATACATCATTGGGTTGTGTATATCAATGTGAATTTTGTATGATAAATATTTTGAATAGAGATGACAATGATGAGATTGGTGTAGCAAGTAACTATAACAAAATGAGATTTTGGTCACCTGAATTTATAATTAAAGAATTTGATAAATTAATTGATTTAGGTGTAAAAACAATCAGAATAGCGGACGAAATGTTTTTGTTGAACAAAAGATATTATTTACCTTTGGTTAAGATGTTAGCTGAAAGAAATAAAAATGATGATTTAAGAATATGGGCTTATTCAAGAGTTGACACTATCAGAAAACCTGAAGTTTTAGAACTTCTTAGAAAAGCTGGGATTAAATGGTTGTGTCTTGGTATTGAAAGTGC
>Ga0098059_1000764_pt1 | contig 17423 bp, 25 predicted proteins | sample 20_taG_FD_92580 | JGI IMG/M metagenome (GOLD analysis project Ga0098059, IMG submission 92580) | Marine viral communities from the Subarctic Pacific Ocean - 20_ETSP_OMZ_AT15318 metaG | ecosystem: Environmental > Aquatic > Marine > Oceanic | place: Subarctic Pacific Ocean | collected 2015-01-19
CTAGATTAATATCATCTATGTCTACACCATCAGCAGCTGTCTCAAGTTTTTTAACATTATTGTGATACAGTGCAACACTACCGTCATCTGTAAATGTAGCAAGTGTTTCGCTAGAACCAATAATAGAAAGAGATTCGCCTTCAGCAGGTCTAATATAACCACCTGTACCGCTTGAGCCAAGCCGAAGATCAAAATCATCGCTACTGGGTGCTTTAAGATCAATAAACGTACCAGTTGCACCGCCCATTTCTAGTACGGCTAGACCATCAGATGAGTTAATGTTTATAGCCTTATTACCACCAGTATAGGGACCAACTGTGATGCTTGTTCTTACACTAAGATGATCAAATGTGCCAGCATTAATAGAAGTGATAGCAGCTTTATTAACAGAAGTTAAAGCTGATACTGCAGCTATCACTGTGTTTACAGATGTAATAGCTGTAGTATTAACAGAAGTTAAAGCTGATACTGCAGCTACTACTGTATTAATAGAGGTTATAGCAGCTTTATTAACAGAAGTTAAAGCTGATACTGCAGCTACATCTCCAGTGCTAGGAATAGCTGAACCAGCTAAAAAGATTCCAGTAGAAGCATATAAATTTGTAATACTTAATGTGGGATTGACTACCGCTGTTAAACTTGTTGAAGCAGTACTGACTGAAACACCAGCTTGTGTAAATAAAACTGTATCGTTACCTGTAGTAATATTTACTACTGAAGATGTTAAAGCATTTAATGTTGATGCACCAACAGTTAGAATAACACCGTTTAACCCAAACAACCCATTAATATTAACAGTAGAATTACTTAGTTGTAAAGCAGAGTTATTACTATCTCCATCTTGTACATCTTGTAAAGTTGTAGTTAATCCAATATTGCCTGAACCTACTTGAAGTAGTTGCTTATAGGTATTTGCAATTTGCTTTCCAGTTAATGTAGTCATTAAATCATATTCCAATTCTGATCTGTGTCTTCCCACTCAGTAGTAGTGGCTTCCCACAAAAGATTTCTATCGTTATTAAGAGGAGGTCTGGGATTTCTAATTGACTCATCATCCTTTACATTAGGTGCTTTATTTTGAGGATGGTTTTTTAAATCAAATGCACCATCAAAATCTGTTGGGCAAACCATCAAGCCGTAGCTATTCATTTTTAAAATTCTATGCGGATACTTAAACCCACATATATCACAAAGACCTACAGCCTTTCTATCCGTTGCCATTATACTGATCTTATCTTAGGTAAGAAAAAGATACTAGCACGTTCGGAATCTTCTGTCAAGGCTCTTCCTAATAATTCTTCGTAGTTTTGTTTAAGAAAAGTAATTTTACCAGCATCTACACCGGGACGTTTAATAGACATATAAAAAGCTAGACCCGCAGATAAACAAGGTAAGAACCTTTTAGGAACATCTGCATTCTGTCCAGCCGATCTATTAATATCTTGTAACTCACTAATCTTTTCAACTTTTAAAACATCTGTTGAGTTTTCTGGAATAGGCCAGATAAAGAGTGTAGGATTATCTCTATTTCTTTTAATTGAATATTGAGTAGCTCTACCCGTTTGCCCCTTTTGAGGTACTTGTAAGTACTCTTCAAAAGATATTCTAGTTAAAGGTAAATCTGTATTATCTCTGTTAATAATAACTTGTAAAGCATCTATAGTAGAATCACTTAGTTCATAAGAAGACACACTAGCAGTAACTGTGATAGCAGAAGATTCAGTTGACCATAATAGAATACCTCTATTCTGCCAATCCTTTAACATTAAATTTAATGATCTTCTTGCAGAAGAAGGCTCATGACCAAGTGTTTGCTCACCACCGATCATTTCTGTGGCTTCCTGAATTACATCGTCAATATCTAATGTAAAATTAAATGTACCAGTAGTAGCCATTTATTTTTTCCTTTTAACTTTTTTCTTAGTCTTCTTCTTTTGTGGAGGCTTTGTAATCTGCTGATTTATATTTGATCTAGTAATAGCCATACTAACACTTCCATCTTTTTCTAGCCTGTCTTAATCTTGAGTTAGGATTCTTAGCTGCTTTTGGAAACTTCTTCATTTGTCCTGCTGATCTAGCACAATAGCTCTTACGTCTAGCTGCTCTCTTTCCAGTAGGTTTAGATTCAGTTACAGCAGTCTTTAGTTTACTGCCGGGATTCTCTCTACGATATTTAGCTACTCCTTTAGCAGTCATACCTGCACCAGACTTAGTAGGACGTTTCTGTCCTCCACCAATGGTATGCCCCTTCATACCTTTACCAGTAGATTTTCTTTTAGTAGCCACCGCTCCACCTTTCTTTCGATAAACTTTAGTTTTCTCAGCAATCTTTGTAGGTTGTTTAGAAAACTGTTTACCCTTTCTAGTGTCTTCTTTTTTCTTACGAGTTGTTGCAGCATACTCAGACGAGGAAAGAGATGCTCTTGCTTTCTTGGGCAGATATCTCTCTCCTGTCGCCTTCGGACCTTGTGTAGAGGGTTTGCCCGACTTTGTTCCCCAATCTTGTTTCGTCCAGTTCTTCAGGCTTTTCTGTGACTTTGTAAGCGCCATTAGCTTCTGTAACCCCCGCCCTTCTTCTTGTATTGTTGTGCCAACATCTGTGCTTTTCTAGCTGACCACTGGCCGGGTTTACCTCCCTTACTACCTGACTTAATTTTGTTAAATAGGTTTTTACGCATAGTTGGTTTTGTATAATTACCTGCCTGATTGACTGTTGACTTCTTAACAGTTCCACCTTTTTTCTTTCTTCTCACAGCTTTAAGATCAGCAGAAGTAATTTTTTTCCTTGGACTTGCTACTGCTGCTAATCTTTTTTGTTTAGGGCTGTACTTAGAGTAAGGCACTATTTTTTACCAGTTGCCATTGCGTATCTTTGACGAACAGAACCGCCAGCTTTTCTGCTAGTCATCTTAGATGCCATTCCAACTCTTTTACGAACAGGCCCACCCATATTCTTTTTCATAACTTTACCACCATACTTGCGCTCTTCTGGTCTACTTTTAAATTCTTTTGGACCGCCACTTTTTCTGCCTTCTTTATTTTTTTGCCTAGCAAATTCTTTAGCACCAAGTTCTTTTCTAGCTTCAATTTCTCTAGCTTGTTTAGACATTCCCCTAGCTTTTAAATTTTTTATAGCTTGTCTTTCTTGTTGTGGTGTAGGTTTAAAACCTTTTCTCATTTCACCTGTTTGATAAAAATGAGTTAAATCTTCTTCAGCTTTTTTAGTTGCAGATACTTTCTTTTGAGCAGCAGATTTAGCAAGTTTAGATTTTGTATTTTTTCCTGCTTGCCTATCAGCAGCTTTTTTATCAGCTTTTCTCATATTAGCAAGTTGAGTTTTTTCTTTAGCTGTAAGTTTATTTTGTGTTTCTAATTTTTCTAATTGAACTTTTGCTTTAGCTCTTTTTCTTCCGCCACCAACTGCAGATTGATCAGTTAAAAAGTTTGCACCACTTTTTGATCCTCTAGTTATTCTTTCACCCCTTGTACCTACATCTCTTGCTGCATCTACAGAACCTTTACCTTCAGGGTCTCTTCTCGTACCTTCAGTTTCTGTAAATTTCTTTTTTGGAATTGGAACTTCTTTATCTTCACCATCGCCAAATCTTTGATATCTTTGATTTTTTGATTTAGCATCTCTCATAGATTTTTGAACAGCCGAGCCACCTTTTGTGTACTTTCTAGTTTTCTTTGATGTACGACCCTCGTAAGGTTTACGTTTTTTAGCTTTTTTAACTATACTTTTAATTAATGACCCAGCAATTTTTGAAGACATGATACTAACTCCTTACTTTTCCATAGCCACTAAGAGCTTTACCAACTCCAATGGGACCACCCTTTTTCTTGTACTTAATTTGGCCTCCACCTTTTCGTATTTCAAAACCACCAAGTTCCATAATTTCATCTTCATCAATGGTTCCTCTTCCTCTAAGACCCATAGATTCTGCAACATTACCAGAATCTTCAGCAAATCTACCAGTATTACGCAAGCCAGTACGATTAGTTTTAGTACGAGGAGCGGCAGCAGCTTGTCCTGTCTCAACCAGTTGTCTTCTTCTTTTACGAGAAACTTTATTTGGAAGACTATGTTTTGATAAAGGCATAGTATTTACACCTTCACCAACATCACTAGGATCATTAAGATAGGTCTTTCCTCTATTACCTATACGAGGAGAATCCGCATCATCAGCCTTTTGCTGTTTTAAAAGTCTATTAATTTCCCGACCTCTTTTACTTTTCTTATCGTACTCTGTATCTTTTTTTCTAGCAGAGCCTCTTGCCTGTTTTGTTTTTGGTCCCGGCTTTCCAGCCTCTTCCCATTTCTTAACAGAAGTAAAACCAGCAGCTTTTGCTTTAGCTTTTATCTCAGGAGAAATAGCCTTACGACCTTTACCTTTTCTACCTCTTTTTTTAGCTTTCTTAACTACACTTTTAACAAGTGATCCAACAAGTTTTGAAGACATAATTCTATTCCTTTATACTGAATAATCGTATTCTTTGTTATCAACAACAACAGTATCAAAGCGAATAGAGTCACCAGTAGCTGCTGGGCCTTTTCTAGCGGCACCATAGCCCTGTCCGGTAGGACGCCCTGTACAGGTTTCTCTGTCTTCTTTATATTTCTTAAAACCTTTTGCGTCGTAAGAATAGCCTTTATTATTAATAAGTGGCATAATACCCTCCTAACTACTTCCTTGAATGATTGTGTTTGCACTACCTGCTGGACTTGTATTAAGTTCCATATTGTCTTGCCTATTTCTTCTAGCCTGATTACGAAGAGAATCAATAGAACCTTTAAGTTCAGCTTGCCATGCAGCTACTGTGTTAAAACTTTTATTGAATAAAGATGCTTCAATCATTGATGCATAGAAGAGGGCATTGTAACAAAAGTCTGAAAAATAATTGTTTGGTGCAGCAGATGTAAGAGTAGTGGGTCTTGCCACATAAACAACTTCTGTATCATATGCAGAGGCAGGAGTAGGCACAATATAGATTTGTGTATTACTCCTCATTGCATAGTATTTAGGTTCTCCAACTGATGAAGACACAAAAGGCCAATAGTCATATGCATACTCTTGGCTTCTTTGTAGTAGATTAATTTTTGAACCTGAAACTTTAATATTAATATTTCTTATAATTCTTGTATCGGATGCAAGAGAAACAAGTGGGTTGTTTGCTTGCGTAGTAATAGATGTTATTTGGTTTAATGCAACATCATCTAACTCTTTTATAAGACGATACTCTGCTTTATTAATAAGCACAGGAATCTGATCACTAAATTCTTGTGAATCATTTTCAGCGGTTCGTTGAATATCTAATACAAGATCACTATAAGAAGGCATTTAATTATCCATAATAAATGTAAAACTTGCCACCATTACTAGCACCAGCTAATGAAACATTACCAGTACACTTAATACCAATCTCACCGATATAAACATTGTCTACTGTATTAGCAGCTAAAGCCGCATGTTTTATTTTAGCACCAAGACTATCACCAACCACCATTTCTGATGCTGCAGTAACTGCAAAGCTATAGACTTGTATTCTAGTATCAGATATAGTTGTACTTGTAATAGCATCTACAAAAAGACCATTGCCTCCTGCACCACCTGCAACTTGAGCCATTCTAATATTCGACATTTAAATCTCCTAAATAATTAGGAGAGAGAATTTCTTCTCCCTCCTAACCATATTTATTTTAACCTGCGTTACCGAAGTAACTTCTCCAATCAGACCAACCAAAGCTATAACGCTCTCTAGCTTTGAAGCGAAGATTACCAGTATCGAAGTCTGGCTCCATCTTTGTCTGTAGTGGCGCTCTAGTGAACATCTTAGCACCGTTAGGAACATTTGTTCTAACGAACCAAGCATCAGTATCAATAAAGCGACGGTTAATGAAACAACCCTTTGGAAGCATTGACATGCTTTGGATTGAGTTTACATCATTCCAGCCTGAAGCTGCCACAAGTCCTGCACCCATAGCAGTAGTACCAGAGGTGGGGATTAGTGTGGAATTAAGCAATGAGTTTGATGTTGCCCAGTTATCAGGTGCAACATGAAGAGACACTGCTGAACCACCAACAAGAATACCTCGGTCATCCTCGATTTTCTGAATGGTGGTAAGTGCTGCTTCTAGAGAAGCAAACGAAAGGTCTGCTGCAGCTAGAAGATTTGATTGTGTTCCATTGACTGTTGGATGGGTAGCACTAAAAAGTGGTTTACCATCGCCGCCATGATAGGCAGCAACATCAGTGAAACCGTTGTTGAAGATGTCTGCAGCTTTAACCTGCTTAGTATTAGCCATTGCTCTTGCAAGGGCTTTTGCTCTAAGCTTGGCAAAAGTATCATACAAATTATCTTCCATAGCTTCTTCTGTCACTGCGAAGGCAAGAGCAATCGTCTCGTTTACATAACGAGCAACATAACTTTCACTTGCCTCATCGTATGTGACTGCAGCACCCTCACCCTTTACAGGTGCAGTACCAAAGCCTGTGAACAGAACTTCTTCTTCAAAAGCTCTGTCTGAGTTTTCAACCTCAAATAGTGATTGATGCTCATTATCAACTTCTCCATATTCTAGTCCAAATACAGCATTTAGACCGGGGAGAAGTTCTTTTGCTATACTAGCTCTATTAATAGCCATAATTCAAACCCCCCTTAAATGCCAGATGGTGCTGATAGAACAGCATCAACATGCTTCACAATACGAACTTCTAGAACAGGGAATGCTCTTTCCGTAGCAACGGTAATATCGTTACCCGGCTCATCAAGAACACCAATAGCTCTTACTGGAAGAATAGTGGTATTTCTTGTTGCAGCTTTAACACCAAAACCAGACTGTCCGGTAAAGGTGCTACCTGTTCCCAAAGTTAATCCAAAGTTTACTGTATTAATATCACCAGAAGAACAAGAAGCGTCTGCTTGGATAAAGTAAGTATTGATTGGACTTGTAGCTACAAAAGCTTTAATATCTGTAGCACTTGTATTGGCGGGCCAATACTTGCTGTATTTAGGTTCCCCGTTTGCAACGTAATGGCATCCCATGAAAACACCGTCTGCATAGTCGGCATCTGCTGAGACTGGTTCTACATTACCAAGGCTTGTCTTTACAAGATCACCTGTGAACATATTTCTTGCGTCACCAGATGCAATTGGTAGCTCATCAAAACCTGTAGAGTTAGTGCCAGAACCACGTTTGCGAGCAGGAAGGAAACCTCTTAGGTTTTTAGTAGTAGACATAATGTCACTCCTCCATGTTTACGCAGTCCACAATAACTATTCTTGAAAGTTAGGTCTTCGACCTCTAGTTACTGTAGACCTACTGTTATTACTAATAGGCATTCTTGAATCTGAAGAGTTTTCTAGTTGTGAGTTCACAGCATGCATTAACTGTTGACCCTTCTGTTCAAAGTACCTTGTGCGGGCTTCTACTTTTCCGGTAGGCATTTTAGCTAATGCCAAGTCTCCACGACAGACTGTTCCGATATACCGCCCATTCTCCTGCACGATAGAAGATACTGCCATTTCTGGAACTTCATCAGGAGTAACCCATGCCCATCCTTCTGCCATTCTCTTACCAACATTCTGGTAATCGTCTACACCCTTTAGATTTATACGAATCCAACGTAATGACATTCCTTCATTAGCAAATCTATTGATTACTGGATCAGGAATTTCAAGGGCATTAGGCTCTTCATATGTCCACTCGGTTTCTTCTCTTGTATTCTGTTCTCTAGTACTGGCTGAACGTGCTACGCTCTTTCGTGTGTTCATGTCTTAACTCCCTCGGCCAAATGATACATCTGTGTACTCACCGTCTGAACCATCAACTTTTAATTTTTCAGCGGCATATACTTCAAGTGGTATATTCCATTTATTAGCAAGTCGAACATCTTCTTGTGAAAGTTTGATCTTCTTACCTGTGGAAGTTGCTGGCGACCGGGAAGCTCCAGCGACCACTTGAGCAGCAGGTGCCGTCTGCTGCGGACGATTATCTTCACTAACCTCTTGATCAGTAAACTTATGTGGAAATTCTTCTCGTAATCTACGATCAATCTCTCCATAAAAATCTTCTTCGTCAGGATTGTATCCTTGTTGTTTTAACTCTGCATCAACCGCTAGTGCGGAAGCTGTTAGAATACTATCCTTACCAAACCACTCATTCTCTGCTGCCCATTCTTCTGCTCTTGGGTCAGGTCTTGCTTGAGCAGGTTGTTGTGGTTGCTCTGTTTGCTTCTTAGCTTCTTCTTCTTTTGCTTTAGTATATTGTTCTAAAGCAGCTTTTTGCTTACTAAGATTATCTAAATCAAGTTGACTTCTTTGAAGAACTTCTAATGTTTGAAGAACCTTCTCTCCGTCACCAGAATTATAAGCATCTAGATATGCAGACTTTGCAAATGCAACCTTATCATTTAACTGTTGCTCACTCACATCAGTAGATGTTTTTTGAGTGTCAACGAAACTCTGTTCTTGAGAAGAAAGCCTTTCTTGTAAGTCTTGCTTCTCTTTTAGTAAAGCTTGAATTTCTTCTTCTCGTTCTTTTCTTTGCTTTACTAACTGCCGGATTCTTTTTTGTGCGCCATTAGTTTCAATACCATCAAGCTCTTTTATTTCTTCTTTTTTAGGAGCTTCAGGAGCCACTTCAGGCTTTGCTTCTTGTGCGGCAGGTGGAGCATCCTCTTCAATCTCATACTCTACTTTTTCTTGAAGTGTAACGTCACCCCAACCGTTTTCGTTTTCTTCCATTTAAACTTTTCCTTTCGACTGATTCGACACAGACGTTTTACGAGTAACTATATTATACACTATTTTTTGCGTTTACGCAACCCCTTAATTAGATAAATTAAATGTAGGGTCTAAATCTTTTGGGTTTTCTACCTTTAGCATAATTTGATCATCATATAATAGAATAAGTTTTATACCTTTGTAGACCATCTTTACACCAGCATGCTTACCATAGCATACATAATCACCTAGTTTACACCAAGGTCCGGTAGCAAACTTATCCTCATCTTTGTAGGCAAGCTCACCAATAGCAATAACTTTTCCAACTGTAGTTAGATAAGCCATATCATCTACTGTTGAATCAGGTAGTATAATACCACCCTTTGTTTTTGCTTTGATAGATACGGGACGTATTAAAATATTATAACCGGGGATAATGGGTAGAGGACTAGGATCGGATACTTCTTTTTCATCTCCACTAATCCACTGATCATTTTTAATTGACTTTTGTAAAGCAGGTTGCTGCATGGTTAATCTCCTTCTTCGTCATGAAATCTTGTTTTTACAATACGAGTTAAATCATTTCTGGCCCATGCTAACCCCTGATAAAACCCTGATAGTTCTTTATATGTAGCGTAATCCCCTGCACCACCTTCAACTAAATTTGTCTTTATCTGATCCATTTCTTCGTTTAAAGATATTACTATTTCGTCCCATAGATTCATTAGAGTACGATGGCTCCTACAATAAAACCAAGTGCTGCTGCACAGATAACCTTTATCCATACTTTACACTCATAGGAACAAGAACAATTAGAACATCCAATTATAGATTTAAGTTTAGCTATCATATTATTCTCCTGTCATTCGAGAAAGTTTTTCCATTGCGTCTAAAGTAAGACGACCTTCTTTTTCTTGAGCATTAATAGTTGTTTCAATAACTTTTTGTAAAGCTCTTAACCCTTCAATATTTTCAGCAGATTCTCTATCTTCAGAAATTTTACTTAGTTTACCAAGAAGGTCCATAGCTTTAAGCTGTTGAGAATTTTGCATCTTAGCATCTTCAGTAGCTGCATTAACAAGAGTATCAACCGCCTTCATGCTTTGTTTATTAATTCTATCTTTTTCTTTTTCTTCTGATTTAATAAGTTGTTGCTGTCCATCTTGAATTGCTTTAAGGGCTACTTCTGTTTCTTCAATATCAAGTTCTCTATTCTTGAGAGAAGCATCAGAAGCATTCTTCATAGTATCAAGCTGAAGTTTTTGTTGTTCAATCTGAAGTCTTGCTTTTTCAAGATCAACCATCTGAGCTTCAGGACTTTGTTGTACACCCATAGCCTTGTTTGCATTTTGAACTTGCTGTGCTGCTTGAGCCATAGCAACTTCCATAACATTAGGCATCTGCTGTTGCTCTGGCGGTAAGTTATCAACAAGTTGTTTAGCTACTCCTGTAACCTGCTCTTGATATTTCATAATCATATGTTCTTGAATATTAGATTGTAACACAGGGACAACTCTCTGCATTGCTGGGTTCTTACCATTCATAGGGTCTTGTAAGAAAGCCATCTTTACCTGTATATGAGCATCATGGTTTTGACCGGGAAAGGCTGCAATAGGAAGTCCTCTTGTGGCCGCCGCAATATCCGATAACGGATCAAGTGGTTGAGCTTGTTTCTTAGCGGGTAAGATTTGATCTAGATTCGGCATGTTTGCCGCTTCAAGAATTGTTCTATTTAATGCTTCAAGGTTGAACATACCGGGAGGAGATTGCTGGGCTAATTGTAATGCCATTTGAGCCAACATCATTCGGTGAGCATTGGAAGGGATGTTTGGATCACTAACAGGAATAACGTCTACTCTACCATCAAAATCTCTTTTAAGTATTTTCTGGGACATGCCCGGTACTTCAAAAGGATATTCATTTGGTAAGTAATCGTAATTTATTTTTGCTAGAATCTTAAACTCATCTTTCTGAGACTTATGAAGTCTTTTGTGGATTGCACTAAAGAACTTACTAGACGCTTCAAGAAGAGCCATCGTTGTACCAACAGGTCCATATGTAGAAGCATCTGATACAACTTGTTCAGTGCTGTCAGCAAACTTCTGTCCTGTTGCGGTAACAAAGTTTAGCATTTGGAATAGGGTCGAGGAAGGCTCCTTATATGGCAAAGGAACAATAGACTTTGTAAGGTCCATTCCAGTTGCTTCAACTTCCTTGAACTCACCCGGTGCGATTGGATCGTTATCACCAACAATTCTCACACCCTTTGCTTTAAATCCTCCCGGTAAGTTCGAGAACTGACCCGCATCCACCAAAGCTCTCATAGCCGCAGTTGCGGTTAGCGTAAGGTTTCCTAGAAAATGGATCAGTCCTAAACCATAGAAACCAAAACCCGGTACAAAACGATAATGCACAAAATGCATAATCTTTTCTCTTGTAGGATCATCGGGTCGATAGTTTCTACGAATACTTAAAACTCTACGAGATTGCTCTTCAACCGTTACAATGTAAGGAAGAGCAACGCCCTCAGAATATTCTGGATCAGCCTCAAGTTCTAAATAACAATGTTGTTCAAGTAAAACATACTGTGGATCATCTTCACCTGTTTGGGACATTCCCATAACAGTATCAATTTTAGATGATATAGGAGTAGGACTTGGTACATAAGCATCTGGTAAATCAATATCCAAATACATTCCAGAACGAATCTCCCGCATTAAATCATGAGGGCTTCTGTAAATAATGTGGGTATACCTGTCTGCTTTTCTTAGATCACTTGCGTAGTAAGACACATAAAACTGATCAATAGGAACAAACTCAGAAACAGGACGTTCAAGCGAGGCGTCATAATAAACCTTTTTAAAAGCAGAACCAATTAGGGGTAGATGGAACAGCATCCTTTCAAACTCATCAAAGTATTCAGGCATCTGTTCGGTAATCTGATAGTTCATAAAATCTTGAACTCGTCTAGCTTGTTGATCTTTTTCGTAGTCTTCAGTTCCTAGAACTTGAGCCTTAACTGGACCTGCGGGAGGAAACAACTCACCAATAGCTTTTGATTGAAACTTAACAGCAGACTCTACAAGCAAAGGATGCACAGCCGTACAGGCTCCTTCAAAAGGCTCAGAAGTGTCTTCAAGTTTTAATCCAAGAAGATCAAAGCCTCTTTCAAACATTGACTCCCATTCTGATCTTGAGTTTACATCAGCATCGTATCTGTCATAAACACCTTCAGCTATCTCTACTAATTCAAAATCATCTAAGTCTTCAGCGAGATTTTCAAACCATTCTTTAATGTCTGTCTTTTTTTGAAACTCAAGTTCATTCTCAAAGCTAACAACCACACCACCATCTTCTTCAATATCAAAAGATATTGATTCACCAACTTCAATACTGGCTCCCTGCTCTGGTATCTGAATAATTTCAGCAGAGGGGATTTGATCGTAGGGATTTCTCTCAGTTGCCATTTTATTATTGTCCTCAAACAAAGTTAGTAATAATTATCACTACACTATTATACCATTAAAAGTCCTTTAACGCAACCCTTTATTTAAAAAAACTAAGTTCTCCAATACCCAACTCTTTTTTGACGCCGGGGATTCTCGTCATCTTCCCAGTTAGGATCATCAGGATGTCCCAGCCGCCAAGACTCCCGCATGTAATGTACAGCCATTACAAGAGCATCTACTTGGTCATCATGACGGCCATGTGGAAAAGTAATTAACTCTTCCATTAAATCATCTGCCCATCTTTTATTACTAGGCAACCAAACTCTACCAGCTTCTAACATTGGACTTGCAGCATATACCCTAGATACTTTATCTCTATCAGGAGTGTAATCCATTACAGGTAAACCACTACGTCTTAAATCTTGGATCAATGATTGACCACTAGCCTTCTTCTCAATAATACAAACATCTGGCCTATACTCGTTGTAAAGTTCCTGAGAGATTCTTCTCAAATCAGGATACTCAAACTTTCCTCTTGTACTCCCCAACAAAATAAGATTACTTCCCCAAGACTCTACACCATCATAGTCTTCTTCAGGCATATCAAAGATGCCCCATGTTTGAATGACAGTAAAGTCAGCGGTAGTCTTTGTTGAGAAAGCTGTATCAAATGTTTGTATTACAAAATCACAAGAGGGAGGATCACTATATTCCCACCTTTCAATCCATCTCTTCTTAATAATCCCACCCTCTTCTGGCGTAGGATTCTGCATGTATAATGATTCCCAATATCTTGAACCATTACTTGCAATGATCTCTTCTTCATCTACTCGTAACACCTCGTCAGGTTTCCACTCAGGAAAATAAGAACTACCAACAGGTAAGTCTAGTAACTCTGAAGCTTCCTCGTCAACCCAAGCAGGTATCTTTACAACCTCCCAAGGATAGGTGCTATCCATGTCCATTACTTCTTCTTGCTTCAATAACCACCCACACAGGTCATCATGGTGGTATCTCGTATTAATAATAACAATAGCACCACCGGGCATAATACGAGTTCTTAAACCAGCGGGATACCATTCCTTAATATACCTACGACCAGCCTCAGAGAAACTATCTTCTTCAGACATAGCATCATCTAAGATTGCTATGTGTGCGCCTCGTCCTGCAATTTGACTACGAACACCAGCAGCATAATAAGTACCATTCTGATTCGTCTTCCATTTACCTGCCGCCCTTACATCACTTCTTAGGGACACACCCGGAAATACTTCCTGAAACTGTTCTGTGTTTACGATGTCTCTTACAGACCTGCCGAAGTCTGAAGCAAGCTGATCACTATGAGATATCGTCAACACTTCATGTTGAGGATTATTACCAATATACCATGCGGGAAATATCTTAGAACAAATCACTGACTTACTACTACGAGGAGGTAAGAAAACCATTAACCTTTTAATCTCACCATCCTTAACCTTCTGAAGTTTATCAGAGATAAGTTTAATATGTCTCCCCATCTTCCAATCAGACACAATCGTTGGAGCAACAAGACGAACAAAAGAAATAAAGTCCATCTTACTTTGTTGTAACACAAGATCATCTAGGAATGTACTCAGTGTTGCTAGTGTATCTATAGAGTTCTCTATAGGTTCTTCCATACTTTCTTCTAAAGTCATTGATTTCCTTTAATATTGTTATTAATAATAATTATAAAAAATAATTATTAAAGTTAATATTTTAAATATGGTTGGTTCTTTTCTTTTTAGTCTATAGAGACTATTATACACTAGTTCATAATCCTACGCAACCCCCGATTAATAAAAATTTATAGGTGTGATATTTATGCAACAGTACCCTTGATGATTCATCTTGGTATTTTTGGTAAATATTTGAGGGGTCTGTTTTATATATATATGCCTGCATGCATTTTTGGGGGTGGGGGTCTACAAAGTCTTTAAGACTTTGACAGTCTGTCAAAAAAGAATGCTTTCCCGAAGGGAAAAAACTACAAAGTTCTCTGTAAATCTTACAGATTTAGCTTGACTGTGACATTTTGATCATAGATCAATAGTTTATTTATTACTCTCTACTTAGCTTTCTTTGAAAGCAGAGAGTGATAAATAACTTACAAATCAATAGGTTAGGGAGGTTTTGGAGACTGTGACATAAATGTCACTACCGATGAGAATCGACCAGCCCTTGATGAAGGGCTTGACAAGCCTATGATGAACTAATTAATAATCTTCTTAGTGAGTTCTTACGAACTAAGAAGATGATTAATTAAACTGGAGAAACACAATGAGTTTTGGTGGATTGCTAATGATGTTCGCCTTGTTCCTAATCCTCTTTTGCTGGGGATTAGCCTTGACGCTGGGAAGATAACTAATTAATAATCTATCTAGTGAGTTCTTACGAACTAGCTAGATGATTAATTAAACAATGGAGATTGCCATGACAAACCTTGAGCTTATCAACTTTCATCACTCCGACCTTGATGCAACTGTTTCAGTTGCTGCAGGTGGTGGAGGTTTCGATATCTGGGAAACCTCTACAGGGAATTGGATTGTGACTTGTGACAACCTCCAAGAGGTTGAAGAGACATTGATGAAATGTTATTAAATTGTGGGTAATTAATAATCTACAGGGTAAGTTTTACGAACCCTGTAGATAATTAATTAACTAAAGATTTCTTAACCGCCAACATGGAGGATTATCCAATGGCAAAATCGACCCAACTTTTCTTTAACGACGAATGGATTAACGTAGCCGAAGGCTTTGAAGCCTTCAAGTCTGCTAAAGAAAGTGGCTTCCCGATCCGGGTACTTCACCCTTCGGGATCATTCAAAGTTATCCACAATGTCGATCAACTTCCGGAAGGTGTAGAGTCTAGGCATAAAGCCTAGTCTCTGCAGGGCGAGGGATTGTCCCGGTTAAGCCAGTAACGCCCTAAAAATTAAGACGCTGGTAGGTGTGGTGAGCCTTCACTAGAAATCACCATTAACTTTGCAAAGGAAATATACTATGGCTAAAAAGACAGTAAAGACTTCCATCCGAGTAAACCCGAAGGGTCACTACAACTATGGCTTCCATCGCCTGAATAGTGGATATCGTTTAGATATCCCCTATGCTTCGGTGTCAGTCTTCGATGGTGGTAGCAACGCTACTGTGCGCCGTCAATCATCCGGTATCCGGTTTATCTATGAGAATAACCGGAACAATAAAACAAGGGTTGCTCACAACGTCTAACTAGGGTAATTAATAATCTACTAGGTAAGTTATTACGAACCTAGTAGATGATTAATTATCTGAGGAGAAAGGCATGGATCGCAATAACATACGACTTACCTACAAAGGCTATGAAATATCCATAGCCCAGCATAGAGAGGGGGATAAAGTTGTCCTTTCTGAGATAGCTCTGAAAGAGGATGGCGAATGGAAAACAGCTTTACAAGCTGGAGGTGCTATTGTAAATTTAGACTTTGGCAAAACGCTAAATGATTTTGCTGGAACACTCGGCTGCGTCATCTACTATATTGATGAAATCAAAGGGGAAGATTATGCTGGTTAAAGATGCCAAGACCTTCGGTGTTATCAGCACCAAGAATACCAAGATGGGTAGCACCACCTTTGCGATTGATGCCTTTGCTTGCAAGGTAGGATCAAAGCTTGCAAAGATCGAAGGCACCCCATGCAGCACCTGCTATGCAAGAAAGATTCAGAAGCTACGACCTTCGGTCGATAAGGGCTGGAAAACTAACCTTGCCAAGTGGGAACAATCTGATCCGAAGGATTGGATCAAAGCTATGGCTTTTCAAATCAATCGGTATTGTTTCGATGGTTTCCATCGTTGGTTCGATAGCGGAGACTTACAGTCTGTCGAGATGCTGGATGCCATATGTCAGGTAGCTAAAGCTACACCACAGATTAAGCACTGGCTCCCAACACAAGAGAGAGATATTGTAAAGAAATATTCTAAGGAAATACCTGACAACCTTATTGTCAGGGTGTCGGCAAGTCTTTTGAATGGCGATAAGCCCAACGTAAAGTATGCCTCTCAAGTCTTTACTAAAGACTCTAAACCCAAAGGGTTTGAGTGCATGGCAAGAAAAAGAGGTAACTCTTGTGGTTTTTGCAAAGCTTGTTGGGATAAGGCGTTTGACTTTATCAGCTATCCGAAACACTAACATTATTTACTATGGGGTGTTGCCTAACAGCAGCATCCTGTAGTATAATAATATATGTTATAGCAAAGGAGGTAAGCTATGAAAAAAATAAAACAAAGAAGGATTGAGGCACATGCCTTGAGCTTGCCACAGTTCAAGCGACAGATCGTTAAGTCTAAGAAGACTTACATTCGGAAACCTAAACACAAACAATCGGAGGGTAATTACTGTTATATATAGTGGAGTTCTTACGAACTATATATAGCAGTAATTATCTGAAGTAAGACTAGGGCAACGGAAGCCGGAATTGATGCCGGTAAAGGTGCTGTTTATTCAGCAGGTCAAGCCTACCTTGGACTGACCATCCGAGGTTTATGCCCTAGTCTTACTTGAGATAACTTTGGAGAAAGGCAATGGAGTACGAAGTAACAGTATACCGGACGATGGTGCAGAAAGTAACTCTTGTAAAAGAGAGTCCCATCCCACTGTCCGGACGGCATCTATCTTCCGAAGATCGACTTAAAGCGGACGATGTGAGAACAATTATTTCAGAAGAAGCGGAAGACGAAGCTGCAGAGATGTCCGACTACGAATGGGAAGACCTCTCCGCTGAGATAGAATATACTTGGACCGGAATTGAACGAAAGAAATAACTATGAAAAAAATTGTTCATGTAAACCAGCACATCATTAAAGAGAACCGCAAGAATGGCACAAGAAAGCCGCCACTAACTTGTAAGACAAGTAAAGATAATATCTATGCTAAAGATATTATTATTGATGGACCCTGCCGAATACGGTATAGTCCAGATAAGCCTTTGTCTTGCGGCGCTCATGTTTGGATTGAAACAGAGAGTGAGATTACTGTAGTGGGCAAAGCCCAAAAATGGAGCAACTTATGAGCCACATTGCTAACGATATCCTTCGGGAAAATCTTTTTGAAGAAGTCTTAAATAAACTTCTTGAGAAGCACCCGCATGCCTATCTCCCTTGGATTGAGGAGGTTGCGGAGAGGGTTACAATCAGACGACTAGAGGAAATGGAATGATTGATGACATCCAAGGACAAGTATATCATAAGCTTGA
>Ga0098059_1000767_pt1 | contig 17365 bp, 26 predicted proteins | sample 20_taG_FD_92580 | JGI IMG/M metagenome (GOLD analysis project Ga0098059, IMG submission 92580) | Marine viral communities from the Subarctic Pacific Ocean - 20_ETSP_OMZ_AT15318 metaG | ecosystem: Environmental > Aquatic > Marine > Oceanic | place: Subarctic Pacific Ocean | collected 2015-01-19
AAAGAAATAACTAATTACTTCTGGGATCATAGTAATAAATATGATTCGTGGTTTGATAACAGCGATTTATCAGGTTATCGACTATATAACGCTTGCACGTTATGGGGTGAGAAACAAAATGCGATTGATAAACGGGAAAAATTAAGTCGAGGTATTTGGTGGAGTCTTGCAGATTCAGGGATTTTACCATTGCCGGAAACGTGTTCGTATCCCGGGAGTTTTTCACCAATTAGGCAAAACGAACGTGAAATTATCGATGCGGACGTTTTAGAAACGGCTTAAAATAAAACAGGGGGCGTGATAGTAAATTAATCACGTTCCCTGTTTCTATTTTAAATCTATAAACTCAATTTTAATAAGGGGTTATTATGATTAGTTCGGGAATTGATAAACCAAAGTTTAGAAAAAGCTTGTTTACTAAGGATTGTAACCGAGTAGGAAAAAATTTACTACCACAGGAAGTTCAATTTACTAGCCGGGCGGATAGGGTTTATCCTGTCAAAATAATTTACAAGCGCCCGTTTATTAAAAAGCTTTACAACAAGCCAACAAAGTAGAATACTTTTTTTTACTTAAACTTTTACAATCATTTACTTGGAGAGTCCTATGATTCTTAAAAAAATAGGGGAAAATGAAACAGAAGTTAAAATCGGGGGTCTTGAGATTTTGTTTTCCTATAATACCCCTGTCGCTGTTATCAAAACAAACGAACCCATTTATTTCGAAACAAGTAAGAAATTTTCCGTTACTACCACAAAACACATAAACAAGTGGTGGCGGAAAAAAGGAATTGAGGTTTTAAGTCCGGTCATGGTTGAGCAAGAAGAGCTAGAAGATATAATTCAAGAAACATGGACTGATAAATCGTATCGGAAATATTCGATATTTGTTTAATACAATACAGGGTATAAGCTCCAATCTTAAAAAGGCGAAGGGGATAAAATAAATATAAAAAGCAAAAAATCCATTTACTTTAATAACTCGAGGTAAAAAAATGTACGAAGAACGATACCGTATCTGGAACGATGAGAAAAAGTTAAATGAAGCTCTAGACAATTTTTTACTAGCGACCCCAAAAAGGAAACGATGGGGAAACTTTAGAATTATTGGGGGAAAAGATAGTCCTCGGGAGCTTGTTTATAGAACGGTTTCTAGCGATAGTTATAGTGAGCATAAAGAAACATTAACTGATGTAATCGCTACCACGCTTCCAAGCGGTAAAGTATTAGGGAACGCTTCAATTTTACCTTTAATTGGGCGTACTGTTTCATACGGGAATGAGCATAAAAATAGAAGCGTAACAAAGATCCAGACCCTTATGGAGCAAAGAAAAGAGTTCGAGAGTATACCTTTTTCGGTTTTCGAAGAGGCGAAGTTAAACCTTGCAACTTATACCGAGTTAGACAGTACGGGGGAAGAAACTGTAACCAGAAAAGTCCAAAACCCTGAATGGAGAAGTTGGGGAGAAAATAAAAACAGACCCCAATTTATCGAAGAAAGGGTTCATTTCATGGGTGCTAGATTGTTTTCAGTTCAGAGCAAAATGGCAACCATGCAAAACGCAACTTCCCCCGGACTGGGAGATAGGAAAATAAAATTTTTATTCGATATAGACCGAAAGGAAATTGACAATAAAATTTTTAACCCTTTTCTGGTGCAAGTTCCAGAAAATGGTACTCCAATAACAAGTATAAGTCAGGCATATGATTGTTTAATGCCTAATGAGGTTAAAGATGCTATTGCTAAAGGGCAACACGTTAAGCGACAGGGGGAATGGTTTTTTATCCCTACTGAAGTTAACCCATTAGCTGAAATAGAGAAACTTACTTCCGAAGAAAGAACCAAATACGCTTTAGCGCTTTTGGTGAAAGAAAACCATTGGGATAACGCCGTAACCGAAATGCTTGGCGAAGATTTAGTCGAAAAGTACGAAAAAATCGACCAAATCCCCGCCGGTGGAGTAAAACGAACGACCTTGAAAGCCGGGAAAAATCGCCCGAACTACGCTGAAAAGGGGATAACTACCGGTGGGAAAAGCTATGTAACAGGAAAAATTGAGCATAGTGGTAGAGAGCATAAGGATATGGTGTTAGAAGGATGGCATATTGCCATGCCTAATACTGCGATTGACTCTTTTACCATAACAGGTGATATAGATTAAAACTTGGCAAAACGGGGCAAGCCAACAACGCCATAAGCCCCCGTACCGCCGAACCCTTTAACTCGGTAAAAGCCTATGAAAATACAGGTATCGGGGCTAGAAATTAGCTCCGATACCTTTTTTTATGCAAACACTTTCTAGCATTAATTTTTTTTAATATTTAATTAATCTTATTTTAATCTTTAAAAGGTAAAATAATAAGAATAAAAAATGCGCTTACTACATCTTTTTACTACATCTTTTTACTACAGTTAAAGAGGGAAAACGAAATGAAAATTAAACCACAAGATTTTGAAGATTTGGTAACTGATGGTCATGTTAATAAATCTGGGAAAGATATAGTTTGGTCTGATATATGTAAGAACTGCTCAAATAAGCTAGACAAACGATTTGACTACGCTTTAGAAGATCACTCTTGCAATGGTTCTATCTGTTTAGTAGCGGAGTGCAAAAACTTAGCAGATTTTTATATTACTTTTATTTAAAAGACTCAAAACAAGGGGAATGAAACAGGTTTTTACTACAGGTTTTTACTAGGAGAAACTATGGGAAAAAGTACATACCTCCACATGAACATCCCTGATAAGGATGTATCGTGGAAAAAAGAAATGAACAAAAAATTTAAGTACCACTTGACCGTGTCCCACAAACCAACCGGGATTACGATTGAACAAGCAGGGGAAAAAAATTGGATAGATGTCAAAGAGTTATGTCTAAACAGTTTAAAGTGGAAACTTCACCTCTTAAACACAACAAAAGGAGAAACAACAAAATGAGCAAAAACAAAAAAAGTAAATTAAACCCCCATACAAATTTCATATTAGGCCGAGCTTGTATGCAATGCGAAGAAGACCACCATGAGCATGACGGTCATATACAAGCATATCTCCATGAACCGGGGAGCGAAGAAACTTCAGGGGGGAAGCGCCTTATGGTATTTAGCTCCAAGGGGGACGCCTACCAATATATTCTGGAAACGTTCCCGGAGGACGAATCTGAGATATCAATAATCCCGTTGTCAGAAGCAACATTCGGAAACGCTCTTGAACCCGGAGAGGAAGAGGATGAATAAATGGGCTTTTGGATATCAACTATTATACAAATAATTGCAGTAAGTCTATGGGGGGCAATATTTTTTATTGTCCTCCATGCTTTCCAATAACAAAGGAGTTGAGTGATGACTAAAACAATATATAAAATCACAACATCGTGTACTCTCATAAGTGAGTATACAAAAACAAGCAAGGATTACAAAAGTGTTCAAGATGTCTATTATGATTTTGATTACTGCGGTGATCCGAAGGAAATTGATTGGCAAGATGAAGAGCATATCAAGATAGAAGTTTCTGAAGATGACGGAAAAACTTGGAAAGAAGCCACTGATGAAAATGGTTGTTTAAAAGATGAGTACAAGGAGGAGGTGAGTAATGGATAAATACAAGGTAACACTCACCGAGATATATGAGATAGAAGCAGAGAATGAAAGGTCAGCAAAACTCACGGCGCTACAAAAATTCAGCAGAAAATACAACACCGAACTTGACCATAACAAAATACCTATAATCGGGGTACAAGCAACCCTAAGTGCTTTATTTAAAGGAGACTAAAATGCCAGAACCACAACAAATAAAACAATTAGAAAAATTCCTTTCATGGTTAAAAACTTGCGATTTTACCTGTACGGTGTCTTCCATGCAGGGGAGCTTTGTACACGTTAAATTCTTTTTACAACCACCATTAGCAGTAGAACTGAAAGACCAAATAAATAAAATGGAGAAATAAATGACCACTGCCGAGACAAAAGCTAGGAAACTCCTTATGTTAGCTAAAGAATTAGCCCCAAAAAGAGGAGGCCGGCCTAAAAAGAAAAACCAAAAAAACCGAGACGAAGTTATAAAAATCCGGGTATCAAAACAGGAAAAGGAGATTCTTGCTCTAGCTTGTTACCTCCTTAATATATCCTATACCAGTCTATTACTAGACACTGGGTTAGAGAATGCCAAGGCATTAATCGAAGCCGAGGGATATAAGATACCCAAATAGTCCACCCAATTACTTCACTTTACTTCAGTTTACTATAATGAACCAGATGTCCATAGTCAGCTTGGCCGGTCATTTCATAATGCATGATAGCAAATGCCCCCCAAGCTACTTTGGCCATATGGTCGTCCTCTCCTATCTTTTTTCCTGATTTCCGCTCTTCTTTCCATATCTGTAAATGACGTTCCAAGTGATTAAGCGTAGCGTCTATTGGAACTCCTTTTTCCCAATTGGCATCTCCGTGGGTCACCGCTCCCTCCGCATATATTTTTGCCAATCTTTTCATGGAAAACGGGGAAATTAAATCAAACCTCTCCGCTTCCGCATCTTCACTTCGGGTTGCCCCACTTTTAAATTTTCTCAGTGCTTCTTTCATAAAATCCTCCTTTTTGTTAAAAGTAGTCAGTAGTCAGCGTTTTTCGAAAACTCTCTATATAAGATAAAACACATATTTATATTCCTATAGAGTTTTTTAAGTTTTTAGTGACTACTGACTATTTTTCCTTGTAAAACGTTTGTTTAAAGCTGTTTAGTCGGTAGTCACTTCTATGGAAAAGTAGTCACTCAAATGACTACTTTTACCTGTTTTCGTACATTTTCCTAATTTCTGCTTTCGTATATTTTTCTCCCCGGTTGAAGCTCCATCCCCTCACCCAAAAAGTAGTCACTTGATCCCCCTCAGTAGTCACTTGATCCCCTTCTTCTTTGACTACTTTTTTCGTAATTTTTACCTGTTCCTGCTTTTGCAAATGTTGTTGAACAAGACGTCTTATTTGGCTTCTTTCTCTTCCAGAGAACGTCAGGAAATCATCTCCGTCCCCGTTCTGGAAATCCTGTTCAGTCCCCCCTCCGGACATAATATGGTCTTGGATCTCTTGCAAGGTCATCACTTGGTAGGGGGGCATACTTGCGACATTCCAGAACACTCTCTCTAATTCGGACATATTACTTTCAATCATATCCCGGCGAGAGCGGTTCGTCATACTGCGGTAGCTGTTAAATCCAGTAATCTCTCTCTGGTTTAACCAATGCCATAGGCAAGCTACACCGGCGCTTACTTTTGCCCCTCCTCTGTCGAAAAATGTATGGTTTTCAGCTTCATTACCCTCAAAAAAGCTAGAAAATATATTAGAATTTGCTCCAGTATTGTTACCATCAGTATTATCGGACTCAGAAGCACCGCTAGAATTCTGATTGTCTTCCGTGGTCTGCCCCGTATCAGTTGATGTTCCGCTACTTTCCAACCACCCATAAAGCCTCTCATAATATTCATGCCCCTTTGGTTTATCTTCGGTTCTAAATACGTTGATCCGCCTATCTTCTTCGGTCAACACAATAGCATCCGCATGGTTAGACATCCAAAAAAAGTTGGTATAAACCCTTTTAGTGGTTTTTGCTCCATATTTTAAGTTAATTTCAAGGGTGTTTTCAGTTAAATAGTCCCTAATTGTATCCGTAATCCCGTAACGCTTGTCCCCGTCCTTAACCTCTTCTATACAGCATAGTAAAGAATGATTTAAGAAGTCCTGAAATTGACCGGCGCCGGTTTCTCCATTCAGAGTCCCCATTTTAGTTTTTGTACAGTTCCAAGACCCTAATAACAAGTTCATTAACTGGACAACCCACCCCCGTCCTGTACCGTGATCTGTAGCAATCAGTAGTGGGGTTACTTTACACCGCTGTCCGGGCTTCTGGATATTAAACGCCATCCAGTCATAAAACCATTCCCGTTCAACTTCTACTGGCATAATATACTCCATATGGCGGAAAAATATACCCAGTAGCTTGTTACAACACGCTTCTTCCATTCGCATAACGCCATTAATTTCAATCATGCTACACGGGTTGGCAAATTTTGGGAGATGGAAAGTATTAATGAACTTTTTTCCTTCGGAGTCCGTAAGGATCTGATTGTGGTCGGGGGCATACTCGAAACCATGAGCGGTCTTACGTTCCGGGTCGGTAAGCCATAAAGTATGAACCGGCATACGCTTTTCTACTACCCTGTCAGGATCTCTAACAGTTGGCGCACCGGCCTCTATAGTTGTTATTATATTTGCTGTCATGTTCTTGAATTCTTTTAGAAACAGCGGTTTATCGTGGCCGAACCCTGATAAATCGTGAACCGAATCGCCATCAGCCACATAAACGAACCGATCCATGAACTCCCCCAACGGGTTGTCCTCCATCCGAGCCTCCCTCGCCCAATGAAGCACCGTGGCGAAAGTGATTGTTCTCCCTCTCCGTCTGGAACGGAATCCTCTCCATCTTATCCGGAGTGACCGTTCGTCCGTGTAGCTTTCGGAAGATTGTGACCATTCGTGCCACCAGTTGAAACCTTGCTCCGAACCTTCACACTCATGGTAAAGTGCCATCCCTACTTTAATCCACTTATCGTATTCATCAGCGGAAACGTATATCAGGGCGTTCCGGATTTGTTCTGGGGTTAGGTTAAGGCGAGGTCGGAGATTGGAGAAATCATCATCAAACGCCCCATCTTCTGGAGGGTCGGTTTCTGAGCCACCTTGGCCGTCTTGGACTCTTGCCCATCCTTCGGACTCGACTTTCCTCTGGGCGATTTCTTCAAACCATTCAACGACTAGCCGAGCATCTTCGAGATGTATAATCGGGAGGGAAGCCGAGGCAACCTCGAAAATGCCCGAACTAGCCTGTTCGCTATCTGGGGCAAACCATGTATACGGTCTCAGTGTATCAGGGTGTTCTGCGTAAGCAACATATTGTTGCCCATCGCCCAGTATCTCTACTGCGTGGCGATCCCCGAATTGGTCTTCGTAAGTATTAGACCGTACTTTCTTAAACGGAACGTCAGTACGGAAACAAAGCAAGGTTTTAGGCGCTTTTCCTATTCTTATTGGGCTGTTTTGGTATTTCTCCTGTACTTTTTGTACCATCTCCCTAGAAACATCTTCGTCCAATATATCAATATCTATTGCAGGGTTATTTTTTGTTAAAACCCCAACTCCCTCAAACCCTGCTGAAATCCATTGACCCAACTGATTTAAATCTGCTTCTATCTGAGTCCATCCTGTTATACCTATCGGGGCTTTGCATCCCCTCCTTATCGGAATTATCCGGTAGCCGTTTGAAATCAAACCGGAACCGTATTCCCTCAAATAATTTATCATAGCTTTCCCTCGGTTATAATTTATCCTTCTTTAAAATACTTCTAATCCTCATTGTGTATATGCCCAGTAACCCGAAATCCAGAAGAATAATCCCCTCATGGCCGGTTACTGTCCATAAGTGTATCCATAAAACTTGCATTATTGCCCCGATATATACTCCTAAAACCGGATAAAACTGAAAAATAACTGCGTACGCACTAATTAAAGTCAAAAAACTGTAAATTAACTCAACGTAAAACATATTCAGGCCACCGGCGTTTAATTTGTAGTATGTATTGCCGGCTCAAGTCGTAGACTCTACCAACCTCCGCCATGCGATGCCCCTCCCGGAGAGCTTCCAAGATGTGGGCGTCCCGGTTACTTGGATATTTGTTTTTCTTTCTCCCTCTCGTTTCTGTGTTATTCATTTATGTTTCTCCTTATTATGGAACCGTGTTGCCAACCATAAGTCTGTTTTGATAGCCAATCGTGATAGGGGTTCGATTCTAACCATTCTCCATATCTTGATTTTACCCAAACATCGTCACAATCCGAACAGATAAACCATTCAAAATAATGGTAGAAAATCTTGACTTTATCTATCGGATTAAGAGTTTTGCACGTTGGGCATCTTTGAAAATTCATCTTGCAAATCCTTTTCAGCCAATCGGCGTTCGTCTGCGTCAGTAGTATCTATTGTAAAGTCAAAACTAAGTTGGCGTTCGTCTTCTTTGTAGTGTTTCATCATTCGGAGAACCCCTTCTGCGAACTCTATACGGCCTCGGAAAATGTCGCCTGAACCGTCTGTCATCTCTTCGGGGCTTTCGTCTTCTGATACAGCTATTTCCATTTCGCAAGTATCTTTAATTTTCTGTAGCAAAGATTCCACGTTCTTCTCCTGTATTTGCTGTCTGAGTTTGTTCATTTTTCCACTCCGCACGTTTGAGTTTTATGATTTCCTGCGTTTTCCTCTGCTTGTTCATAGCCTTTATCTTTCTAGCTTTTTGGTCGCATATTTCACCGCAGTATTTTCTCCGCCCCCCAGTTACAGGCTGACCGCACAGGTGGCACGGCACTACAGGCTTGGCCTCTTCAAGTCTTTTACGCTCTTCCCTTCTTGCTCTTTCTTTCCTTGTCTTGTTTGCCTTGGCACAATCGGGGGTACAAAACTTCTGGTTCCCTTTCAGCTTTGTTGTTTTTTTGCATTCCGGGCATTCTTTTTTTGTGACGTTGCCAATAGCCTTGGTCTCATAGTCAAACACGGGTTGAACAACGTCTTTGAGATTTCCTTGCCCATCATAAATTCTAACCTCGTGAATCATTCGTCTCCCCCTTTTTTAAAGTCTTTTCAATAGTGTTCTTGCCTTGTTCGCACTCCCCGGAGCAACATTCATCTATATTGCTATGACAAATCGAGCATTCCCCGTGTCCGTGAACCCAGTTGATCGTTGTTTTGTTACCACAAAACCCACAAACTTGTTCGTTATTCATCTTTTAACCTCTCAGTCCATGAGGCTAATTGTGATGTAAACAGATCATCCATTAATCTTTTTAATCCTTCGTCATCTTCATACTCATATGGTTCCCATATAACCCAATCTAAGTGATTTCTTGCTGATAGATTTCCATTTTCATATTTATTTGGGTTATCCATAAATAATGTATATAAATTGTAAGCATGGTAATCGTCTTTCTTAACGAAAGACATAAGTGATACTTCGCCACCATTTTTATCCATAAGGTCAAAATTCCAATCTTCCCAATCTGTATCATCATTTGGGTAATTACATATAAAATGTCTTATTACATCTTCTGCTATATAATTTTTTAGCTTTGCTAACCTTTTCTCTATGCAAGCATCTTTAATCGTCTGTTGTAAAGCGTCCATTCTCTTCTCCTTTCATAGCGTTTAATAGTTCTGCCTGTGTTATATGTTTGTTCGCTAGTCTTTCCATTATTCTTTCTTCGATACTGTCACGGAAAACCAAGTGATGAATGAACACCGGTTTAGTTTGACCTTGACGATCCAACCTACCGTTTAGTTGATCGTAGGCTTCCAAGTCCCAAGTTAGACTGAACCAAACTAAGTTATTCCCCCCATGTTGAAGGTTTAACCCATGTCCGGCGGATGCAGGGTGGACAAACATGATAGGGATTTTCCCTTTATTCCATTCCTCTATATCTTCTTCGGAACTAAGCTCTCTCCCATCGGGGAAAGCGTCTTTCAGTCTAGCCAGTTCGTGCCGGTAATTGTAAGCCACTAACACGGGATCTCCAGAAAGCTCATCTATGATTTCTTGTAAAGCGTTAATCTTCGCATGGGAGAACGTGATCCATGATTTTGTATTGTTTATAGATTGGAGCAACACTCCATCTTCCATGTTTCCATCCGCATAGACCGCTCCCCCACAAAACTGAAGAAGTTTATTGCTCAAAACTCCCGCTTGCTGTGCCGTTATAGCTTCATTCTCCATTACCAAGACAAATTCACGTTCTAATTCCCTGTATTGGGTTAAAAAATCACCCTCCATAGTTAGAGAAACGGTGTTTTTATTACAGGGGGGTAGTTCCAAATAGTCTTCTTTTTTTAATGTGAGACACTGATCTGTAATTTTCTGGTATATCCTGTCCTTTGAACCCTCTTTTGGCGTCCAGTTATAACCCATGTAATCAGACTCAAAGTAAATGGATTTGTACACGGAAAAAGTTCTCCCTAATCTATCCCCATTATCCAACAGGAACATTTGAGACCAAACGTCCAGTAAACCGTTTGATGCGGGAGTTCCGCTTAACTGTATCATTCGGCGGATTTTATGGTTGACCATTTTTAAGAATTTAAATCTTTGGGATCTGGGATTCTTAAACGCCGAAGATTCGTCAACGACAACGCAATCATAAGGCCACCTCTGCCGGTTTGCCATTTCTTTGACAAGCCACGGAACCATTTCTTTGTTGATGATGTGGATTGGGGAATCGTGAAACTGGAGGCGTCTTCTTTGAGAAACTGACCCCCGGAGGAGGATACTTGAGAGGTGACTGAGATGCTCCCATTTTTGGATTTCGATAGGCCAAACGAATTTAGCCACTCGAAGGGGTGCGATTATAAGGACTTTATTTATACTGTTTTCTAGTAGTAGTTCACTTATCGCTGTTAAAGTGGTAGCTGTTTTTCCCAACCCCACCCCTGCCCAGATAGCGCATTTCTCTTTTTGTTTTATCCATTCAATCATACGCAACTGATATGAATGGAGGTCGTCCCGTTGCCTTTTCATCCAGTTCCCCCTAACCTAAATTAATTCATTGCTACTTTATACGGAAGGCGGACTTCTATCCTATTGAAGCATTTAGTACAGACTTTAATTAGCTCTCCGTTTGCAAATTCAATTTCTTTCATGTTTACCGGTAAAACTTCGAACACGGTTTCACATAAATGACAGATTGTTGGGTTATGCTCTAAAGTAGTTCTGGATTCTAACCTCTTTTCCTTTTCTAGAGCTTGTCTCAATAACACCAACAGCCTGTACATTTTAATTCCTGTTTTTAGCGTAGGTATCAACCATTTTTTCGCCGGTTCGACCAACTATATACCCACCAATGCCGATTTTTAGCAGTTCCCACATAGCCGGGGGGAGGTCAAGTTTTATAGCTGTCCCACCAAATAGCTGAATATACGGGAACAAAATGTAGTTGTTTAAAATAATAGCCCCAAAAATTAACATAATAATGGGTCTCCAGTTCTTCGCCATGAAGGATTGTGATTTTGCTTCAGCGACAATAACTGCGGTTTGTGATTGAATAAGTTGTTTTTCAATCCCCATAAGGCTCTTCTTAATTTCAGTTTCTAGTTCGTTAGCCTTATCAGGGTCTTCTACAAACTTGCCAACCAAGTCTGTAACTCCCTTAACTGCTTCGCCCCATCCAAACATAGTTATACTCCTTTTCTGGTTTTTCCGTTCAAAATATAAGAAACATGGGCTTTGCTCATCCCATACATTTTTCTATTATCCCGATTTGAGGCGCCTTCTTTTCCCCACTCTTTTATTTCCCCAATAATTTCATCGTGGTATTGTTTGTTTCCCTTATTCATTTCCCCTAAATTTGGGTTGTGCCGGAGTTGATCTTGGTTATTTTCCCGGGGGGTTCCCCACCTTAAATTAGATAAGGCGTTATTTTGAGAGTTCCCATCTAAGTGCCGACACAATTCCAATTGTATGTTGAGGTTATTCAAACTAATATACTGCGGTTCACGGACGAAAGCTCTCAGAACTTCTCTGTGAACTCGGATCTGTTCCCCATATTTTGTGAGTTTCATCCGGCAGTACCCCGCATGGTCGATGCTAACTTTTCGGAACCGAACTCCTCTTCCCGGGAGGTTTGAGTAGACATCCCCACGCTCCGAAATGTAATAATTGGGGTATCTTTTTATTGGCATTACTCTTCTTTTAGTTTTGGTATAAATAGCTTTTCTCCTTGAGCTATACTGTTAATAATGTGGACTGTAAATCCCGCCTGTTTTAGCATATCGTGGATTAATTGTTGCCCTTTTGTGGGCTTTTTCTTCGGCGCTTTAAATTCTACAATTATTAACACCCCGTCCTTAAAATAAAGCCGATCCGGAACCCATTTTTGGGAAGGGCTGACCCACTTATATGACAGCCACTTCTGCTGTTTGGCGATAGAGGTAACTTTTTTCTCTATATAGGATTCTCTCAATTTTTTATCCACGTTATTAGAATATCACAAGTTTATTAAGGAGCGATTAACATAACATTAAAATTTTTTAATGAAAGAATTTTAATGTTCTATTTTCCGGGCTTTCCCGCCCAAAAAATACACCCGAAAGTGGGGGGAAACACAATCTGATAGTCATACATGAACAGCTTTTCTTTAACTTCAGGGTTCAAACACTCCCCTAGTTGCCAAAATTTACATTTTCCACAAGTATTATCCATTATTTTTTATACCTCCCAGTTTCATACGCCTCGACTGAGACGGGTAAACCGTCTGCCCAATCGGGCGTTTTTTCCATTAAAGCTTTAAACTCCTTTTGATCCCCTCTTGCTGTCTCAGAAATAATCTCGTCATGCACTGTTAAGACAATACTGTAACCGGAACTCTCTAATAGAAGCATAGAGTTAGCCATGATATCCCGTGAAACAGCTTGAGTTATATTTTCTACCAGTTTGGCTCCATAAGTTTTCTGTTTTGACCATTTTCTAGTTCTCGAATCCGTGCCTAAAAACTCAATAACTGAAGAGTCAAATTCATAGGGTTCTGCTCCATTTTTTCTTGCTTCTTCAAAAAAATACTTTTTTTCCCCGTGTATAGCTCCATTATAAACTTCCGTAGAGGTTGCTCCCCCAACACTATCTACAGTGTAACACAATACTTTTTCTGCTTTGCAAACAGGGTGATAGTATGCCAAAGTTCTTCCTGAAGGGAGCTTACACCAAAGAAAGTTGTTTTTCGTAATGAATTGTATGTTTCGGTATTTTCTCAGAACTCCGTAACGTATAGAGTCTTTAGCACATTTCTCGATATTACCCCAAAATTTAACTATATGGGGGTTCGCTCTTCGCCAATCGTTTTTTAGCTTATTAGCTCTTTCTTTTGAGATATCAACTCCGTAATTTTCTGCCATCAGGTAAAACGCTTTTGCTCCCCCTCCATACCCGCAAGCCAATTCTGCAATTTTTCCAAGAAAGCGATCTTCTTTTGTTATTTTTTCCAGTGGCTTACGGAACATGAGCGAGGCTGTATGTTCGTATATTTTCCCATCACCCCTGAAAATTTCGAGTTTATCCTTTTGCCCTGCCAACCATGCCAAAGCTCGGGCTTCAATCGAGGCATAATCCCCAACAATAAATTTCTGCCCCCTCGTGGGGATTAGCATCCCCCGGATACTACTACTCAGAGCTTCAATCGGGTCAATTCCCTCTTTCGAGAAACTTTCGATATCCCTAGTTTCTATGAGTTGGATGCACTTATCCGCATCTAAAGTTGGCCTTGCTATATTCTGTAAATTTACCCCCGTGGAGACCCATCTCCCAGTTGATGCCCCGTGGTACATTATATTTCCGTGTAGCCGGTTTCCGTCCCCTATTTTTTCTTGCATAGCGGTGTATTTTTTCGGGGCTGTTTTAGAGAGGGATAGTTTTAATTTAACTGCTTCGTGGACTCCCTGACTATCTGGTTTTGTCAACAGATTTTTTAGGGTGGATTTTTGGACGTTATCGACTAATACCCCTTTATCTAACAGCCATCCTAAAAATTGTTTTTGGCTGTTTGGGTTATCTAATCCGGTCAAGCTAGATAATTTATCTTTTAATCGGGTTTGTTGTTTTTCGTATAAATAGATAGCGTCTCCTACAGTTTTATAGTCAACTCTAATTCCCCTAATATTTATAATCTGGTCAAGCTCCCATACTTTTCGCTCGAAATTATTTAGCTTATAAAGTTTTTTTGCGATTGCTTGTTCTGTTATGACGTCTTGCTGACAGTACGCATACATTTCTTTTAGTAATACAGGGTCACCATTTAATTTGTTTGGTTTTGATAATTTGTTTATCAAGTAGTATCCCCGTTTGTCTTTTAATTTGCTATCCGGCATCCCAAGAGCCAAAGCGCAAGCTCCTAGTCCTCGGGGCAACGCCATCGCAGAGGCTAGACTAGCTGTATCATGCCATTGGCAGATTGGAGGGGGAGGAGTTTTTAAAACGTGCTTCCAAATCACCCATTCAAAAAAGGAGTTCCATGCATGAACCTCATATTTGTTTGAGTTCTGTACAAAGTCTGGATAGGGTTCTTCGGGTGTCCATAGTTTGGGAGCGCCTTCCCCCTCTGCGTACGCCATGCAAATTATCCGGGTTGACTTGTGCGTAGCATAAGCCCATGCCCCGGCTTTTTTAATGTCACACTCAGAATAGGTTTCGAAATCTAAAGATATTTTTTTCATTTTAATTTGTGGGGATAGCGTTCACCCCGTCCCCTCGAGGTGGAGAAAAGCCGGAACGCTTCAGCGGGTGTTTTTTCTGTTTCCTGCGAAAAACAGGTTTTTTTCAGGAAAAAGAAGAAATTTGGCCTCCCCAAATGCCCCAGAATGCCCGATTTTGACTAAAGGCATACTAGGGTATAGGGGAAATACCGTAGATAATTAATGTTACCCCATTAATCAGCCAAAAATAGCGTCCATCGGTTCTTCCACATTTTCTTGCTCCGGCAAGTCTTGGAAGGCGTTATTAACGCTAAAAGAGCCTCCTAGTGGTTCGCCTTTTCTCACAAGTTGTACGGCGTTTAACCCAAAAGATACTCCTTTGCTTTTGTTATCGTACCCAAAAGCATTGACGGATATCCGGACATAATCCCCAGAAACAATTTGTTCCGGGTCAAGAATATCTCTCCGTTTTTGATCGACAATGGCGGGACGGCGAGAATTCTTGCAGTTTATGAAATAGTGGTCGCCGTATGGGGCTTCTCCGGCTTCGGCTCCGGAGGGTACACCTCCGTCCCCACTTTTGTCCCCATCCCGGAGTGGAATTCGGAGACCCTTTGGTTGCTTATTCCCAAACCGGCCTTTGATAGCAGTTTTTATAGCCTGTTTTAAAGCGGTAACAGTTTTTGTATCTGCTTTAGGGATTAAAACCATACAACTATACTCTTCTTTTCCGGAGAGGTCGTTTTTCTCTGGCTTGAATATTTTTGCATAACTAATTCGAGCCGGGGTTTTTTCGTCTCCTGTAACTACGGTTAATGCTGATTTCTCTTCTGCGGTTAATTCTGACATTGTGTCACTCCTATCGTTTTTGTCGTTTAAATTTCGATATCAGTAAACGCTCTATCAGCATCCGAAACTATTTCCGGTCTGACGTCTTCGCTTCCTGCTATCGTTAGTTTCCCCTCTGGTACAGTCCAGAAGGATTCTACCCCTACGGGCGGAATATTTTTTTTCTTGAGTTCAGATAATACCCCTACCGGAGTTCTGATTTTTAACGAATAGATTTCTTCTTTCGATAACCCAAGAGCTTTTAAATGTCTTACGGTTTCGGCTTCATTAGCCCATTTCCTGTTACCGGATCTCCCTCGTACTAATTTATAACCGGGGATCTTTTTCCCTGCGAGTAGTTCTTCTAGCGCCAACCGCTCTAACGAATTCGCCCAGTTAATAATTGTTTTGACTTTTGGTAGTAATCTCCCTAATTCTTCCCCGTTTAAAACGTGGATATCCCTCAAGTTTTGTCGGAGATTCCTTTCACCAACGGCAGGCAAGTCAGTAAACGTATCAATAGCGGTTTTTAAAGAATACTCTGCCAATGCCTTGCAAGAGGCTTGTGCCTTGCAGAACCTACATTGGGATTCTCCCGGGTTGAATATTGGTTCTTTGTTCCATGCCTGTTGCGCTTTTGGCATTAATTGGTCTTCTGCCCAATAGCGTAAGTCTCCAACACTCAGTTGCCATTCACTGATATGGTCTAATCTTGGTTGGACAATAGAAATTTTTATTATACACTGATCCGGAATATCTTCGTTTATTGCGCCTAGAGCATATAACATCCCCTGAGTATTCCAGACTGCGTGAACCCGTACTCCTTTCCCCATTTTTAAATCAACAACGTGTAAAATATCGGGGTGGAAGGCTATGAAATCGGCTGTCCCAAAACCCTCTGGAACGTATCGACTGAAATCAACTTTTTTTTCTATGTGCCATTTAGATGCGCCAGTTTGTAATTGATTGCAATAGTCTAAATACATCTGCACCGCATTTACCATTTCTTCATCGACTAGAACCCCGTCAGGATAATGTTCGCTGTCATAATGAGGGTTAATTCTTTCGCCTACCATGTTTACCGCAGGGATGTTTTCCTTTAAACAATGCTCTGCTAAATGGTGTCCGGCTGTTCCGTATTCAGCATACTCAGAAACGGGTTCGTCTGGGTGATCCGATTCCAGTAGTACAGAACCGGGGCAGTTTATCCATCGGTGGGAGCTACTGGGGGAGAGAGTCGCATGGTCGGTTGTTTTTCGTGTGTTTGCCATATTATATTATGTCTCCTTGGTACTGTTTCACCAAATATTCTCCGCTCTTTATGAAGACATCGTAATGACTCGGGGCAACCGTGCTAATAGATTTTGCTTCGAAAGAATCTAAAAACTCCTCCGCCTTAATTCTCCCACATTTATTTACGATTTCTTCTAGAACTTCGACCATCTTTTCTTTCTGTTTTTTCCTAACTTCCTCTATAGCCGGATAATCAGAACTAGGCTCTTGTGTTTCTGGCGCATTCATTTGGGAAATTGCATTAAAAACAGCCTCAAACATTTGAGTATTTTGGTCAATCACTCTTGCAAGCATATAGTACGCTTCGAGTAATTGGTCGTTCTTTGTTGGGGGCTTATCTTTTTTTTCGAGGGGTTGTTTCGCCATTCATAATCTCCATTTTTAAACAGCTAAAAATTAATTATAACACCACAACATTAAAATGTGATTAACCCAACATTAAAATTTTTTAATGTTGGAAAAAAAACTTTACGTTTTCTTGCCACATATGAAATCGAATAATATCTTGGTCGGTCAAACAGTATGTAGCTGAGTCACAAGAACAACGGGAAAAAACTGGCATCGGGAGCATCTGTTTGGTAACTTTGTATTCATCAATAACGTTATTCGTATAACAGATTATTACCACTAAACTGAATACCGAGAGCCATTTACAGACTGTGTGGTATCTTCCAGTTAGTTTTTTTATGCTCCGCCGTAAGTTCATTAGGCTTACCTTTGCCGAAGGAAGTGAATCTTTTGAAGGTTTTTAGACACAACTTATTGGTACTTTGAGCTTGTTTTAGTTCTGCTGTTGGTATAATTCGTTTTAATTTTCCGTTTTTGTCAAATACTTTCACCGGGTACAACATTTTTTACCCCCTTTAGTAATGTTCGGATGTCACCCACTCCAAAATTGGGGCAAGTTTTTTTCGAGTCAAGTTCCGTATGCCCGTACACATCATCAATAGTTAGCTTGTATCTAGGGATTAACAAACAAAGCAG